>Ga0207891_1000514_pt1 | contig 25261 bp, 18 predicted proteins | sample LinPmetageLP50_FD_184061 | JGI IMG/M metagenome (GOLD analysis project Ga0207891, IMG submission 184061) | Marine viral communities from the Pacific Ocean - LP-50 (SPAdes) | ecosystem: Environmental > Aquatic > Marine > Oceanic | place: Pacific Ocean | collected 2011-08-27 | reverse complement strand
ATGAGAATCGAGATAAAACAAAAGCTATAGATTATGCTAAAAAATGGTTAGAAACCGGTAAGAAAAACAATAAGCTTCAAGCACAAATAGATGCACTAAAAAGGCTTATTAGCTTAAATTCTGGTAAAGGCGATGAAACAAATTACGTTTCGGAATATATTCGGTTAAATGATAGTTTGAACAAATTAAATTTACAGGCAAAAAATACTTTTGCCAAAATTAAGTTTGACGAAGAACGGAAACAGCAGCAAATATCAGGTTTAGAAGCTTCTGCAGCATTGCAGGCAGTGGAAAACCAGGAAATAAAACTAAGAAATTACATGCTGCTCTTTTTTGCCATTCTAGTAATTGGGATAGCTATTTTTATCATTTATTATAATAGGCAAAAGCACAAAAAAGAAAAAATAAGAGAAATTTATAATACTGAAACCCGAATCTCAAAAGTAATTCACGACGAACTTGCGAACGATGTCTATAATGTAATGAGTAGCATGGAGACCATAGCTCCGAATGAGACGATGGATAAACTGGAGCAAATCTACAACCGCACAAGAAATATCTCCAGGGAGAATAGCAATATCACCACCGATGCCGGATATCTAAACCATCTAATTGCATCGCTCTCCAGCATTTGTCCTGAAAATACACGGCTAATTATAAGCGGAGAAAAGAATATTATCTGGAATAAAATTAAGGCCGAAAAAAAACTTATAATCTACAGGGTTTTACAGGAAATAATGGTGAACATGAAGAAACACAGCAACGCCAGTCTGGTTGCTTTGATTTTTAATGAAGAAGAAAAAAAGCTAAAAATAGATTATTCAGATAATGGGAAAGGGAGTTCTATGCAAGCCATTAAAACCGGAAATGGTTTGCAAAATGTGGAAAACCGTATTTTTTCCATAAATGGAAAACTTAATTTTGAAACTGAAAAAGGAAAAGGATTAAAAATTATAATCTGTATTCCGCTATAGATTTTCTTATGTTTAAAAAGGTCCTTGTTGCAGAAGATATGGATAGTATTAACCAGGCTGTTTCCCTTGTTTTAAAAGATCTGGGAATTACAGAAGTTGTTCATGTGCAATATTGTGACCAGGCGTGGTTAAAGGCAAAAAGAGCTATTAAGGACAACAATCACTTTGATTTACTAATTTGCGACCTCTCTTTTAAACAGGATTACAGAGATGAAAAAATAACTTCGGGCCAGGAACTTATTTCAATCTTAAAAAACGAAGACCCCAAATTAAAGGTTATTGTAAACTCTATTGAAGATCATCCGCAAACCGTTCGTGACTTATGGAATTCCGGTAATATTGATGCGTATGTTTGTAAAGACCGTAACGGACTTAAAGATCTGAAGGAAGCGATTAAAGCTGTAAGCAAAAATAAAAAATACAATTCTCCTTCTATTGAAAAAGCTCTAAAACAGAAAAACCTGCTTAGCCTTAACGAATTTGAGATAAGTATTGTGAAGTATCTTTCCAACGGTTACACTCAGGATGAAATTGAAAGAGAGTTGAAGAAAAAAAATATTAAACCCAGCAGTAGAAGCGCTATAGAAAAGCGTTTAAAAGAGCTACGCGAAGAATTTAAAGCAAACACCAATCCTCATCTCATTGGGATAATGAAAGATCTTAAATTGATTTAAAAAGCATTCTCTCTTTATAAAAAGCATAGGATAATTTAAAATACTCCGTATTCTATAAGATTCCCCACTACACAAGCTTATTTCAAATAAAAAAACCATCCGGTACACATTGCTACCAGATGGTTCAATCACACCCCTACTAAACTTATAAACTACTGGCTAATCAGTTTAATAGCAAACTTGTAGCAGTTTAAATATACTCTTCATTATTATCCCAAATTTTGATAAGCAACTTAGCAGCAATGATGAAAAAATAAGTCTACATTAAGAATTGAGAGTACTTTAAATTAATTACGCAACCGTTTGTTCTAAAAAACCTATTTTGAAAGCTCAAATTTTGCTTAAAAAACTATTTTACAGGGGATATTATCTAAATTAACTTACGAATACGATTGATTTTTTTATATTTTTACCCGAAACATTAAAACCAATTTTAAAATGAAATTAAAACAAAGCCTTCCAATTTTATTACCGGCGCTTATCGCCTTTGGTTGTAAGGATAACAACAAACAGGAGGAAAAAGATGAGGCATCTGAAGATTCTATAGCACAACAAGATACTATTAAATATCACTCAGAGCCTTTAATTACCGACCATTTTACTGCAGACCCTTCAGCTCACGTATTTGAAGATAAAATATTTATCTATCCTTCACATGATTGGGATTCGGGAGAACCTGAAATGGACGACGGAAATCATTTTAACATGAAAGATTATCACGTGTATTCTATGGAAGACCCAGATGGCGAAGTAACCGATCATGGTGAAGTTCTTAACGTAGAAGACGTAGCCTGGGCAAAACGCCAAATGTGGGCACCTGATGCGGCAGAAAAAGATGGCAAATACTACCTTTTCTTCCCTGCAAAAGATAAAGACGATATTTTTAGAATTGGAGTAGCCACATCTGACAAGCCAGAGGGCCCTTTTACCCCGGAAGAAAAACCAATTGAAGGTAGCTATAGTATAGATCCCGCGGTTTATAAAGATACCGATGGTGAATATTATATGTATTTTGGCGGAATTTGGGGTGGCCAGTTACAACGTTGGCAAACCGGAGAATTTGTTGAAGAAGACGAATATCCTGCTGATGATAAACCAGCACTTAGCCCTAAAATCGCAAAAATGAGCGATGATCTATTGAGTTTTGCTGAAGAACCAAAAGATGTTGAAATATTAGATGAAAACGGGGAGCCTATTACCACAGGTGATAACGACCGTAGATTCTTTGAAGCAGCCTGGGTTCACCAATATAATGGCAAATATTATTTCTCTTACTCTACCGGAGACACCCACAATATTGCGTACGCCATTGGCGATAGCCCTTATGGTCCTTTCACTTATCAGGGAGTAATTTTAGAACCGGTTGTAGGCTGGACCAACCACCACTCTATAGTTGAGTACGAAGGAAAATGGTATTTATTCTACCACGATAGTTCACTTTCAGACGGGAAAACCTACTTAAGAAGTATGAAAATGATGGAAATTGAACATGATGAAAATGGTAAAATAAAAACAATGCAGTCTTATACTGAATTAGACTAAAGAAAGCTGTTATTATTGAAAAGCTGCTGATAGTTAACTATCAGCAGCTTTTTTTATTTCATATTTTAACGAAGCATATTTTTCTGAAATAATCTAACTAAAAAAACCGATGTCTGGATGCATCGGTTTAAATTTATCTTTAAAACTATAACTATTAGTCCCTATAAACTTCATCATTGCCAGAATAATGAAACCAATCAAATAAGGCTTCATTATCACTTGATTTTCCATTAGAAGTGGTGTATAGCCCTAAGTTAACACCTACAAATCCGCCGGCTACCTGGGTACTAAGAAATTTCCCATCCTGCGTTTCTCCTAATTGCTGCCATTCACCTTCGGTTTTGTAGTAGAAGGTATATTCATCTTCTTCAAACTTCAGTTTAAATTCAACTTCAGATACTGTATTGTCTAAAGAAATGCTTTTTATTAATTCATCAGACTTATATAATTGCACAACAGGTTGTTCATTCTCTTTAGAAAGGGCTGCGTAATAATAATGGGTTTCCTTTTGAAAAGCGAGCAAACCAGCTTTCTCATTTTCAGCCTTTGCGTCAAATTCAACTGAAATAGAAACTTCACCAATTATATGTTGCTGCCTATGACCAAGAAAACTAGGATTAGCCTCTCCTTCTACAGTTTCAGGACGGGTTTTAAGGATAATTCCTTCAGCTCCATTTTTTAGATCATACCAATTAGTTTTTGGGTTTCTAAGCATCATCCAGTTTAGCGGCAACTCCTTTTTATCAAATTTTTCTTTAAAAGAAAAGTTACCGTTTAACGGAATTAAATCATTTTTTAGTTCAACTCCCTGTGGCAGTGGATAAGAATATTTAATCTCTTCGCCCCCTAAATCGAAAATAGGCCAGTCGTTTTCCCATTTTACTGGAGTTAAGAAAGTTTCCCTTCCCGTATTATATAAATCGCCTTCATATGGTCTCACAGCAAGGAAAACTCCGTACCAATCACCATTTGGATGTTGTACAATATCGGCATGGCCCGCAGAAGTAATAGGGTTTTCCCGATTGAGATCTAAATGACGCTGGGTTAAGATCGGATTTTCTTCAAAGGGAATAAACTCATCATTAATATTGGTGTTTCGGTAAATCATTTCAGAATGGTTCACGGCGGTCCCACCTTCGGCTGTCATTAAATAATAATAGCCGTTTAGTTTATAAATTCTGGGTCCTTCAGCCCAAACGGGTTCAGTAGAAATATCTACCCCGCCATCTACCAAAATTCGGTTCTCACCAATAGTTTTTAGATTTTCTTTATCAAACTCAATCATTCTAATGGTTCGGTGTCCTTCGTATTTAGCCTGGTTATTTGGCGGTTCACTGTTGTAAACCAGGTAAGACTTTCCGTTATCATCAAAGAATAGTCCGGGATCAATCCCGCTAACTTCCGGAAGCCAAACCGGATCGGACCACGGGCCGGCAGGATCTTCTGCAGTCATTACAAAATTACCTTTCCCATCAACGATGGTACAGGTTAAATAGTAAGTGCCCTTATCGTAACTAATATCGGGTGCAAAAACTGCCCGGGAAGTCCCAAAGCCATGTAGATCTACCTGCTCTGGCCTGTGAATCACATTTCCCACTTGCTTCCAATTAACTAAATCTGTACTATGAAAAACAGGGATGCCGGGGTAAAAGGCAAACGTAGAGTGTACCATATAAAAGTTTCCCTCTCCATCATCGGTTATGGCGGGGTCAGGATACCATCCGGCCAGGATAGGGTTTAAAAAATTTTCCTGTGCAGCTCCCCTGCCCAATACGATGAATAATAACAATAAACTAAATAATAATTTCCTCATAATAAACGCAATCGATTGTTAGCTCAAATATATGTTTATTTTTAAATTAAAAGAATTAAGTAAGACTAAAAAATAGGAATTCAACCGGAAATCTATAATTTTTATGCAACCATAAAAAAATGTTTCGTAATATTGTTGCACAACCTAATTTTAGTGTCTATTTGATGAAAAAGAAAGAAGTTACAATTTATGATTTAGCAAAAGAGCTAAACTATTCTCCTTCCACCATTTCAAGAGCTTTAAACAACCATAAAAGTATTGGAAAGAAAACCATAAAAAAGATTCAAAAAACTGCAGAAGAATTTAATTATCGCCCTAATGCCTTAGCTGCCAGTTTAAGAAATAACACTTCCAGAACCATCGGAATAACGATTCCTAAGATAAATCATCCATTTCAAGCTTCTTTGATTACAGGAATTGAAAAAACCGCCAGAAAAGCAGGCTATAATGTGATTATCACACAATCTGATGATAAATACAAAAATGAAGTTGATAACGTAAAAGCTTTATACGACGCTAGAGTTGGAGGCTTAATTGTTTCTTTAGGAATGGAAACTAGAGACACCAGCCATTTTGACCAATATGTGAAACAAAATATACCTATAGTATTTGTAGACCGGGTGCCTGAAAATTTCAATTCTTACCGTGTTATTATTGATAATCACGCTGCTGGATACCGGGCTACAAAACACTTAATAGAACAAGGATGTAAACGAATTGCGCATTTCGCTGGAGCTCAACACGTTAATGTTTATAATTTAAGAAAGAAAGGATACGTGGATGCTCTTATAGACTCTGGACTTCAGGTTGACGAAGAACTCATAATGGATATGAAAACCCTTAGTTTTGAAGAAGGAAAGAAGGCAACCGAAAAGTTATTAAAACTTGATAATCCTCCAGATGGTATTTTTTCTGCTATCGATACTGCAGCAGTAAGTGCAATTTTATATGCTAAAGAAAAAGGAGTTAAAATTCCTGAGGAACTCGCTATTATTGGCTTTAACGATGATCCTATTTCCAGAATCGTAGAACCTACCCTGTCTACCGTTTCGCATCCCGCCCAAAAAATGGGAGAAATATCTACCAAAAGAATTTTAGAACACTCCACGCGCAAACTGGACGCTGCTGTATCAGAAATTACAATGTTAGATACCGAAATTATTATAAGAAATTCCAGTAAAAGAAAGTAAAGGGATTTTAATTAGAATCCGAATAATTCAGGAAGCCAAAGACTTAAAAACGGGAAAATTATCACCAATATTAAGGAAATCAACATTCCCACAAAAAGTGGTAGCAGAGGTTTTACCACTTTTTGAATAGTAGTATTTGCAACTCCTACCCCTATAAATAAAACTGAACCTACGGGTGGCGTACAAAGCCCAATACATAAATTCAGGATCATTATTACTCCAAAATGTACCGGATCTATTCCCATAGCTACTGCAACCGGAAGAAATATTGGGGTGAAAATCAATACCGCCGGTGTCATATCCATAAAGATTCCCACAAATAATAATATCAGGTTTATTAAAATAATCACTACAAACGGATTATCACTAAAGCCTAATAAAGCTGAAGTTACTTCCTGCGGAATATTTTCGTAAGACATTACCCAGGACATTGCAATAGACATGGCAATAAGTAACATTACCAAAGAAATGGTCCCTACTGATTCTACCAGTACGGTTTTAAGTTTAGAGAAATTCAATTCTTTATAAAGAAAAGCCAGTATCAGGCAATAGACAACAGCCACAGAGGAAGCTTCAGTAGCAGTAAAAATTCCGCCAACAATTCCGCCAATAATTATTATTAATAAAAGCAGGCTTGGAAGGGCATCAAAAAAAGACCGCATAATATGTTTAAATGAACTTCTTTTTCCTGTAGGGAAACCTTTCTTTTTTGCCCAAACTAAAGCAATGGCCATTAAAATTAAACCGGTAAGAATTCCGGGAAGATAACCGGCTAAAAATAATGCCCCTATACTCACCCCACCACTGGCAAGAGAATAAATTATAAAAATATTACTTGGCGGAATTAAAAGTCCCGTGGTGGCGGAAGTTACATTTATAGCAACACCATATTCTTTGGTATAACCTTCTTTTTCCATCCTTTCAGACATAAAACTACCTATAGCGGCAGCAGCAGCACCGGCAGAACCTGCAATTGCACCAAACATCATTGCAGCTACAATATTTACGTGCGCTAAACCACCGGGCAAAGCTCCCACAAGAGATTTTGCAAATTCAATTAACCTTTTAGCAATTCCGCCGCTATTCATAATGTGGCCGGCAAGTATAAAAAACGGAATAGCGAGTAAGGAAAAACTATCTAACCCGGTAGCCACTCTTTGAGAAATAGTGGTAAAAGCAGGAATAGTATCTACACTAAATAACAATGTTAGTACCGAAGCTATCCCAATGCTCCAGGCAATGGGAACGCGAATTCCCACCAAAACTATAAAGCTAAAAATTAAAACAAATATTTCCATTTACCGATTTGTTTTTAATTCCTGCAAGGTTTGCCGCATTTGCATCCATTTAAAATAAATTATCATCAGACCTGAAATAGGCAAAACCAGGTATACAAATCCCATAGGCAAACCTAATGCTGCAGAAGTTTGTTCGAGCTTAAAGGAAACATACACATACCTACCACCGCCAATTACAAAAATTGTAGCGGTAAAAAGCATAATTATTAATTGCACCAGGAGATCGAGTTTTAATTTTGTCCTGATACTAAACGATTTTGGAAGTAAATCTATAGTGATATGCGTATTTCTACCCGAAATATAAACGGCCCCAAAAAGGCTAACCCAAATTAGCATAAAACGCGCCAGCTCATCTGTCCACGAGCTTTGATCTGCCAGTAGATAACGACTACAAACACCCCATAACACGCTAAACAACATTACCGTTACCAGGCAAACAACCAACCATTCTAAAAACCAGTTAAGTTTTCTACTCATTTCCTAAGTTTTTAATTTCTTGAATGGTTTTATATAATTCAGGTTCTGTTTTTTCTAAATCTTTAATTATATGGCTACTTTTTTCTTTGAATAATTCTTTATCAGGGTAAGTGACTTTCACCCCTTCTTTCTTAATTGCCGTCAGTGCCTCTATTTCGGCAATCTCCCATAATTCCCTTTGTTTTACTGAAGCTTCCTGAGCAGCTTCCTGAATCCATTTTTTTTCTTCGGAAGAAAGCTTGTTATAAATCTGCGTACTTATCACCAAAATATCGGGTACAGCCGAATGCTCATCTAATGAAAAATTTTTACAAATTTCGTAATGTCTTGACGTGTAAAAGCTAGGCAAATTATTTTCTGCTCCTTCTACTACTCCTTGCTGCAGGGAAGTATAAAGTTCTCCCCAGGAAACCGGTGTAGGCGAGCCTCCAAGGGTTTTTACAAGGTTAATTGCCGTAGGACTTTGCATTACCCTTATTTTCAAACCTTTTAAATCTGCCGGAGTTTCAATAGGAGTGTCTTTTGTATAAAATGAACGGCTGCCCGCATCAAAATAGGTTAAGCCCCTTAACCAATATTTCTCGCCGTCTAAAAGAAGTTCATTTCCTAGCTCGCTATCATAAAGCTTATAACGATGCTCGCGGTCTTTAAAAATATAAGGATAACCAAAAACGCGAAGTTTAGGGGAAAAATTTTCCATCACGGCAGATGACACTTTGGTCATCGCTAAACCGCCCAGTTGCAAAAGTTCTAAACTCTGCCTTTCTGAACCTAACTGCCCGCCGGGGTAAACCTCTATTATTAATTCCCCATTAGATTTTTCTTCAACACGCTGAGCAAAAAATACTAAAGCCTGGTGAACCGGATGATCAAGACTCAACCCGTGGGAAAGTTTTAAAGATTTCACCTCATCTTTCTGGCTACAGGAAGCAAAGAGAATTAAGGCAATAAAAAGTTTGAAAACTGATCTCATGTAGATCTTATTTCAGTAATTATTTTTAGCACTTTGGCCACATTGTTTTTTATAGATTCAAAATCAGAATTTTCAACCATATTCTTTGGAATAAGTGCTGACCCCATTCCAACGCAAGTAACTCCAGCGATAAACCATGCTGTTATATTTTCTTCTTCAAGACTAACTCCGCCACTTGGCATAATTGAAGTCCAGGGTTGCGGGCCTTTTATAGCCTTTACAAAACCGGGCCCTAAAACAGCCGCCGGAAACAATTTCAATATTTCGCAGCCCAATTCTTCAGCCTGGCTTATTTCGGTTAGACTACCGCAACCGGGTAGGTATAACACTTTTCTACGGTTACAAACTTTAGCAACATCTTCCCTAATTACCGGGCTCACTACGAATTCTGCACCTAAATTCATATAAAGACTGGCAGTACCCGCGTCTACTACAGAACCTACACCAAGAATCATTTCGGGACATTCTTCTCTTGAAAATTTCAAGAGATTTGCAAAGACTTCGTGAGCAAATTCTCCCCGGTGAGTAAATTCAAAAAACCGTGCTCCTCCTTGATATACTGCTTTAAGCACTTGCTTAACTAATTCCTGGTCCTGATGATAGAATAAAGGCACTAGCCCTAATTCTTTCATTTTTATCGCAATTTCCGGTCTGGATATTTTTTTCATATTATTAAAATTTATACCCCAAAGGGTAAACTTGTCACTTGTTTATAAGAATTGCAATATCTGCTGCAGTATTGCCTCAAGCATCATGCTGGTTTCATAATTTATCTTTTAATTCGTCCTGAACCATCACCCTCAATTAATTCTAATACTTCTTCTTTACTTACCCTATTAAAATCTCCTACTATAGAATGTTTTAAACAAGAAGCCGCCGTGGCAAAATCGAGTGTTTTCTGATCTTTAAAATGCTGAAGCCCATAAATAAGTGCTCCCATAAAACTATCTCCCGCCCCCACACGATCTACAATTGGATAAATATCATATTCTGTAGATGATAATAGCTCTGCTCCTGTAAACATATCTGCCGACCATTTGTGATGAGAGGCATTTAATTCTTCACGATTTGTGATCGCGATTTTTTGTAATGAAGGAAATTTTTGTTGTAGAGCTTTAGAAAGTTCGTGATTATTGTGAATATCTCTTATGTTGAAAAACTGGTTACAGGCATAAGTACCCGCAAGTAAAACATCGGTTTGTTCCACTAGTTTCGTCATCGTTTCTTCAGGATTTGCACCTTTGTATTTCCAAAGATTTCCGCGGAAATTAAGATCACCGGAAATTTTAATCCCCTTACTTTTAGCCACCTCAACTGCATGCAAACAAACTTTTGCAGCTTTTGCCGAAATTGCCGGAGTAATGCCTGACCAATGGAACCAGTTGCAATCTTTAAAAATCTCATCCCAATTAAACCATTCGGGTTCTATTTGTGAAAAAGCTGAATTTTCCCGGTCATAAATTATTTTCCCGGGACGGTTAATAGCCCCGGTTTCCAAAAAATATAATCCTAATCGCTGCCCTTCAAATTTTATGTGATCTAACCCCACATTATTATTTCGTAAATCATTTATGGCTGATTTCCCTAAATCGTTTTCGGGTAAAACACTTAAAAACTCGGTTTTTAAACCAAAGTTTGCTGCAGTTATAAGTACGTTTGCCTCACTTCCACCGTAAACAACTTTAAAATTATTTACCTGCGAAAACCTAAGCGCATCTTCGCAAGACAGGCGCATCAATAATTCTCCAAGGCTCACCAGCTTTTTCATAAATTACTTTTTGTTCATTTCAGGAAATTCAAAATACGATTCTGCATTGTAATAACATATATCCTGGATTATTTTACCTATCCATTCTATATCTTCAGGAAGTTCTTTATTTTCAATATCTTTTCCGAATAAATTACATAAAACGCGTCTAAAATATTCGTGCCTTGGCACAGATAAGAAACTTCTACTATCAGTTAACATTCCGACAAAACAGCTAATTAAACCCATATTTGATAATGAATTTAACTGTTTTTCCATTCCATCTTTTTGATCTAAAAACCACCAGGCAGAGCCATGCTGAATTTTTCCCTTACGGGAATTACTCATAAAATTCCCGGCCATTGTGGCCATCACTTCATTATCTGAAGGATTCACGTTATAAAGAATGGTTTTAGGCAAATCTTCATCTTTATTTAGGGTATCTAAAAATTTTGCCAGCGGCTTAGCCTGGTTTAAATCTCCAATACTATCTACGCCTGCATCTTTACCAATTTGGTTGAGTAATTTGGAATTGGTATCCCGCACCGGGCCCAGGTGTAATTGCATGGTCCAGTTCCTTTCAGCATACAAGCTACCTAATTTAAGCATTAATGCTGATTGATATTTTTCAGATTCTTCAGTAGCAAGGTTTTCTCCTTCTAATTTTTTCTTGAGTAAATTATCTATTTCATCCTTAGTAAAATCTTCAGCCAGCATTCTTTCCAAGCCGTGGTCTGAAAGCCTGCACCCGTGTTGATGAAAATAATCTATTCTACTTGCTACTGCTTTTACAAGGGAATCGAAATCTTTAATATCTACTTTAGTTTGATTTCCTATTCTTTTTAAATAAGCTGCAAAATCATCGCTTTCAATATTCAATAAACCATCTGGCCTAAAAGTGGGAAGCACTTTTACTTCAAAACCATCTTCCGCAATCTTTTTATGGTGTTTTAAATCATCGGCAGGATCATCTGTGGTGCAAACCACTTTCACATTCAATTTCTTTAGCAAATTCCTGGTAGAATAAGCCTGGGTAGCAAGTAACGAATTACATTGATTATAGATCTTTTTGGCATTTTTCTCATTCAGTAAATCGGTAATACCAAAATAGCGTTGCAATTCTAAATGCGTCCAATGATAAAGCGGATTTCGCATTGTATAAGGAATGGTTTCTGCCCATTTTTGAAATTTCTCCTCATCACTACTATTTCCTGTAATATATTTTTCTTCAATACCAAGCGCCCGCATAGCACGCCATTTATAATGATCCCCGGCAATCCAGATTTCAGTAAGGTTTTTAAATTGCCTGTCTTCAGCTATGTCTTTAACTGACAAATGGCAGTGATAATCTATAATAGGCATATCTTTAGCATAGCGCTCGTAAAGCTCTTTAGCAAAGCTATTTTCCAGAAGAAAATCTTCTTCAATAAAATTCGTCATTTAATTCAGTCTTTTCGGTTGTTATCTTAGCGTAAATACGGCTTCTTTAAACTGGGCGGCACCTAATTCCAAACTCCTGGCAGAAGGGCTGGAACTTCCTATATAAATTTTAAATTCTCCTTTTTCGATTATACTTTCCCCATCGTTGTTTACAAGTTCCATCATCTCTGGGGTAATTTCAAACTTTATTTCTTTGGAACTTCCTGCTTCTAAATTTACTCTTTTAATTCCGTAAAGTTGATATTTAGGCGCCTTTACAGAAGTTTCTAAATCTGAAACATACAATTGTACAACTTCTTCGGCTTCACGATTTCCCACATTAGAAACTTCTAAACTCGCTTCCAGGTTTTGCCCTTTTCGAATTTTTTCTTTGGATAATTTTATATCAGAAAATTCAAAATCTGAATAGCTTAAGCCATATCCGAAAGGATACATTGGTTCCGCATCCATATATTTATAGGTTCTTCCTTTCATCGTGTAATCTTCGTAAGGAGGTAAATCGTCCAGGGATTTTGGAAAAGTAATTGGCAATCTGCCGGATGGAGAAACCTCTCCAAATATAATATCTGCCACGGCGTTACCACCTTCCTGGCCGGGATACCAAACCATTAATACCGCGTCTGCCAGTTCGTGTACTTCTTCCAGGTTTATTGGACTTCCACCCGTAATTACAGCAATTACCGGGTTATCGCCGGCAGCTTCATTCAATTTTCGCAAATAATCCAGCTGGTTTTTAGGAAGATTATAATCCAACCTATCTCCAAAAGTTTCTGAAGCTATAGACTCCCCTTCTTCACCTTCTAATACTCCCGAAATTCCTAACACGGCAATAGTAGCATCGCTATTTTCAGCATTCGGCGAAGCCCAATCCTGCGGGTTTGCATTTGGACGATCTAACAAAGTCCCCTGGCGGTATTGTAACTGACTTTGAGGTTCTATACCTCCTGCTATTCCTTCAATAATGGTTACTAAATTAGGATTAACACCATGATAATTACCTAATAAAATCTCAATACTTGTAGCATTTGGCCCGGTAATAAAATATTTCGCCAGATCATTTTTTAAAGGAAGTACATCGTCATTTTTAAGCATCACGATAGACTTTTGGGCAGTCTCCCTGGCCAATGCCCTGTGTTCACTTGTATTAATATCTTTTGCAGAAAGTTTAGAATAAGGATTATTTGTAGGTGAATCAAAAAGACCAAGTTTAAACTTGGTTTTCATCAAAACGGCAAGTTGCTTGTCTATTTCTTTTTCGGTCACCAAGCCTTGATTTACCGCTTCTACCAAAGAAGGATAAACGCTACCACAGTTAAGGTTAACCCCGCTTTTTATTCCAAGAGCCGCAGCTTCTTCAGGAGTTTCCACAACACCGTGACCTCCATAAAAATCTTCCAATGCCCAGCAATCGCTTACCACATGGCCTTTAAAACCCCACTTATCCCGTAGCACATCAGTAAGTAAATATTCATTTGCACAACAAGGTTCACCGTTAGTAGCATTATAAGCGCACATAATAGTCTCTACCTCAGCATCTACAAGAGCTTCAAAAGCTGGAAGGTAAGTTTCCCATAAATCTTTTTGTGAAGCTACTGCATTAAATTCGTGTCTTAATTTCTCTGGACCGCTGTGCACCGCATAATGTTTTGCGGCCGCTGCGGTTTTAAGGTATTTATCATCATCTCCCTGCAGGCCTTTTACAAACGCAACTCCTAATTTTGCAGTAAGAAAAGGATCTTCCCCGTAAGTTTCCTGTCCTCTTCCCCACCGCGGATCACGAAAAATATTAATGTTCGGTGTCCAAAATGTTAGTCCGCTGTATTGTCTTCTATACCCATTTTCTACGGCGGTATTATGATTGCCCCGGGCCTCATCTGAAATTGCTGAAGAAACTTTAAAAATTAAATCTTCATCAAAAGTAGCACCCATCCCAATAGCCTGCGGAAAAACCGTAGCGACACCAGAACGACCAATTCCGTGCAATGCTTCATTCCACCAATTATATTCAGGGATACTTAATCTTTCTATGGCCGGGCTATCGTGCATCATTTGCATCGCCTTTTCTTCTAAAGTCAATCGATTGATTAAATCAGCAACTCTTTCATCTATACTTAATGACTCGTCCCTGAAACCATATTCCCTGCCTTTCTCCTGGGCATTAATTGACCCCAGATTTCCGAAAACAAAAACCAATACAAAGGCGCCCAATACTTTATAATTCATAATTTTATGAGTTTAAAGTTTATAAATCATTAAATAAACGATTTTTTCTTAAAAATGTCTTAACAAATTAAACATAAATTTATAATAAACACAACCGATTGCATACAAAATTTTGTCGGCAAGCTTTTTTTGTCTAATTTTCAGCTCACAATCGTTTGATAAAATTATAATGAATTTAAAGAAATTTATTTCCCTGGGCTTTTTATGCCTTTTAGCAGTCAATATTCAAGCCCAGAAAGGTTATGAACTCTGGTTAGATTATACAGAAATACAGGATCCTGATGTTGAAAAAAAATATGCACCTTTTCTAAATAATGTGGAATTAATTGGTAATTCTTCTACAATTCAGGCTATAAAGGAAGAGTTACAACTAGCTCGAGAAGGTTTTGCTTTTGAAAATTCAAAACTCAGTAATGATTCAAAATTAATTATTGGAATACAAAGTAAACTGCCAACGGCAATAAGAAACATTGTCAATACTGAAAACCTGGGAGAAGAAGGTTATAAAATCACTTCTCTTAATAATGGAAAGACTATTGTAGTAAGTGGAAATTCTGAGATAGCGCTTCTTTATGGAACTTACGGCTTGCTTCGCGAAATGCAGCAAAAAAATGATATTTCAGATTTAAAAATTGAAGAAAAACCGGAAATCCAGAAGCGTGTTTTAAATCACTGGGATAATTTAGACCGCACGGTAGAACGTGGGTACGCCGGTTTTTCAATTTGGGATTGGCATCTTTTACCCGAACTTATAAAACCCGAATATAAAGATTACGCCCGAGCTAATGCTGCAATAGGAATTAACGGTACGGTCTTGACCAATGTAAATTCTAACGCGCTAATTCTAACCCCTCATTATATTGAAAAAGTAAAAGCCCTGGCCAAAGTTTTTCGACCTTACGGAATCCAGGTTTACCTAACGGCAAGATTTTCTGCCCCAATTGAATTAGGCGATCTTGATACTGCCGATCCTTTAAATGAAGATGTGAAGCAGTGGTGGAAAAACATTGCTGATGAAATATATGCTGAAATCCCCGATTTTGGAGGTTTTCTAGTTAAAGCTGATTCGGAAGGCCAACCAGGACCTTTTCAGTATAATAGAACCCACGTAGACGGCGCCAATATGTTGGCCGAAGCGGTTGCTCCCCATAACGGAATCATAATGTGGCGAGCCTTTGTTTATTCTGAAGAAGATCCAGACGATCGCGCAAAACAAGCCTACGACCAATTTATTCCTTTTGATGGAAAATTTGCAGATAATGTTTTGGTACAGGTTAAAAATGGTGCTATAGATTTTCAACCTAGAGAACCATTCCACCCAATGTTTGGTGCAATGCCAGATACTCCTTTAATGATAGAATTTCAAATAACCCAGGAATACCTTGGTTTTAGCTCTCACCTGGTTTTTCTTCCAAAACTATTTGAGGAAGTTTTAGACGAAGATACTTATGCCGATGGTGAAAATTCTACCGTAGCCAAAGTAATTGACGGTACAAGCTCCAATAAAAAATTAACCGGAATTGCAGGGGTAGCCAATATTGGTACTGAAAAGAACTGGACAGGACACCCCTTTGGCCAGGCAAATTGGTATGGCTTTGGGAGATTGGCCTGGGATCCTTATATGGATTCTAAAGATATCGCAGAAGAATGGTTAAAAATAAATTTTTCTGATGAGGAAGACTTTGTAAAACCTATGACCGATCTCTTAATAGAATCTCGCGAAGCGGTAGTAAATTATATGACACCTTTGGGACTACATCATATTATGGCCACCAGCCACCATTACGGTCCCGGGCCCTGGGTAGACGATCTTGGCCGGCCAGAATGGAATCCCGTATATTATCATAAAGCTGATAAAAATGGGATAGGGTTTGATAGAACCAGGTCTGGCAGTAATGCACTTGCCCAATACGCTAAACCTCTTGAAGAAAAATATACTAATCCTGAAACCACGCCTGAAAAATACTTATTGTGGTTTCATCACCTTCCCTGGGATTATAAAATGGATAATGGTAAAACGCTTTGGAATAATATGGCTCTACATTATCAAAAAGGGGTAGAACAGGTTGAAGAAATGCAGTCTACCTGGAAAAAAATGGAACAATATGTAAATGAGCCAGAATTTAAAAAAACCTCTATGTTACTGGAAATTCAGTTAAAAGAAGCAAAATGGTGGCGAGATGCCTGCCTGAGCTATTTTCAGAAATTTTCTGAAATGGAATTGCCTGCCGGAGTACCTGAACCAGAACATAACTTAGAATATTATAAATCAATAGAACGTCCATATGCACCAGGTATAAATCCTTCCTGGTAACACAAAAATTTATAAAAATGACCAAACAATTAACAGCAATCGTAACGGGAGCAAACGCCGGACTAGGTTTTGCTACAGCCAAAAAATTCTGTGAAAAAGGAATTAAAACTTACGTAAACGGAAGAAATAAAGAAAAGACCGAAGAGGCCTGTAAAGAATTAGGCGAAAACGCCATTCCCTTTATTCTGGATCTTAATAATTTAGATCAAATTCCCGAAGCGATAGAAAAGATTGGGCAGGAAGCCGAAAGTATTGATATCCTGGTAAATAATGCCGGGATTAATATGAAAAAAGAATTCCTGGAAGTAACCAACGAAGAATTTCAGAATATTTTACACACCAATGTTTTGGGGCTTTTCGCTATTAGTCGGGAAGTAGCAAAAATAATGAAGAAGCAAAATTCAGGTAGTATCATCAATATTAGCTCGATGGCTGCGCAATATGGTATTCCTAAAGTTATTGCTTATTCCGCAAGTAAAACCGCTGTAGACGGGATGACGCGTGCTATGGCTGTAGATTTAGCGCAATTCGGAATTCGTGTAAATGCGGTGGCACCCGGTTTTATTGAAACCAATATGTCTCGAAAAGCTTTGAATAACGATCCTGAAAGAAAAAATAAGGTTTTATCCAGAACGCCAATGGGTAAATTAGGGCAACCTTCAGATATTGCTGATGCCGTTTACTATTTTGCTACTAATGAATCATCATTTGTTACAGGAACAATTTTACCGGTAGACGGTGGAAATTCAATAGGGTTTTAGGATGATTGCAATGCAACAAACAATGCGATGGTACGGCCCAAACGACGTACTATCGCTAAAAGATTTAAAACAAGCCGGGATAACCGGAATAGTTACCGCCTTGCACGAAATTCCGGTAGGTGAAATTTGGACCGAAAAAGCAATTCTGGAGCGAAAAAATCTAATAGAAAGCTTTGGCCTGGAATGGAGCGTGATAGAAAGCCTGCCGGTGCATGAAGACATAAAAAAAGCATCGGGAAACTATAAGCAATACATAGAAAACTATAAAATTAGCCTTCAAAATATTGGCAAATGCGGTATTCGTGTTGTCGCTTATAATTTTATGCCAATTCTTGATTGGGTGCGAACAGATCATTTTCATGAAAATGACGAAGGGGCTTCAGTTTTAAAATTCGATCCTTTAAAATTTGCCTATTTCGACTTGTTTCTACTGAAAAGAAAAAATGCAGAAAAAGATTATACCGAAGAGCAGATTACTGCAGCCAAAAAAGTAGGTAATAATCTTTCTTCTGAAGAAAAAGAAGAACTTTTTAAAAGTATTCTTTTAGGATTACCGGGAAGTACAGAAAATTTTACAGCGGAAATTATAAAAGACCTCCTGGAGTCATATTCGCATATTAACGATGAAAAATTACGGAAAAACCTTGTTAATTTCTTATCTGAAGTTACCCCAACGGCTGAAGAAAGCAATGTAAACCTAGCTATTCATCCCGATGATCCACCGTTTTCGGTATTGGGGCTGCCTCGCGTTGTGAGCAACCACGAAGACCTGAAATTTATCTTTGAAAACGTAAAAAGTAAAGCCAACGGACTCTGTTATTGCACCGGGTCTTTAGGTGCAAATCCTGCTCACGATCTTCTTGAGATCTATGATGAATTTGAAGAAAGAATTCATTTTTTACACCTTAGAAATGTAAAAAAGAAAGTAACCGGAGTATTTATGGAATCTAACCATCTGGATGGTGATGTTCCCATGTTAGACGTGGTAAAACGCATATTAAAAACAATGCAAAAAAGGAATCAAAGTATCCCAATGCGTCCAGATCACGGCTACCTGCATACTTTAGAAGCTAATAAAAACTATTATGCCGGCTATTCTTTTATAGGAAGGTTAAAAGGGCTCGCTGAACTGCGCGGACTCGAATTAGGATTACAGGAATCATTTAAATAATTACATATTTCTACAAAAATGAATTTTCGGAGCACATATCTATCCTGCGAGTTTTTTATACCTCGTAGGTTTTAATAAGAGACATACCTACAAGGTTTTATAAACCTTGCAGGATTTACACAAACGTTTATACACATCAAAAACTATGAATTCACTAAAAATATTTAAAAAATCGGTTTTTATTCTGGCAATTGCTGCAGCGTTTACCGCTTGCAAATCCAATACCGATTCTGAAGAAAAAGAAGTTAAGGCTCAAACAGAAGATTCTTCAGAAATGGGACTTAAAGATTATTATGAAGATTATTTCCCAATGGGTGTGGCGGTGGCGCCAAATTCTGTCAAAGGAAAATCGGCTGAATTGATCAAAAAGGAATACAACAGTATCACACCAGAAAATGTGATGAAAATGGGACCTATTCATCCCGAAAAAGATAAATTCTATTGGGAAGACGCCGATCTACTCGCCGAATTTGCAAAAGAAAACAATTTAAAAATGAGAGGACACGCCCTGGTTTGGCATCAACAAACCGGCGGTTGGATCTTTGAAAATGAAAATGGCGGCAAAGTAAGTAAAGAAGAGCTGTTAAAACGAATGAAAAATCATATAGACTCGGTAGTGCCGCGCTATTCAGATATTATTTATGCCTGGGATGTTGTAAACGAAGCAGTGGCAGATGATTCTACGAAAGTATATCGAGAATCAGAATGGCTTAAAATTGCCGGAAAAGATTTCCTGGTAAAAGCCTTTGAATATGCTCGCGAAGCAGATCCAAATGTAAAATTATTTTACAACGATTATAACGCAATCATTCCTGAAAAGAGAGACCGCATTATTGAATTATTAAAATATCTCCAGGAAAATAACGCCCCAATTGATGGTGTGGGAATTCAGGCTCACTGGTCTATTCACGGCCCTTCAGAAGAAGAATTAAGAGAAGCCCTGGATTTGTATTCAGCATTAGGCCTGGAAATTCAAATTACCGAACTTGATGTTTCACTTTATCCCTGGGAAAAGGAACGCCGCGAACTTAAAGAAGGGGAATCAGATGAATTTACTCCAGAACTGGAACAAAAACAAATTGAAGTTTACGATATGTTTTTCAGGGTTTTTAGGGATTACAAAGACGTAATTACCGGCGTGACTTTCTGGAATATTTCAGACAGATATTCCTGGCTTGACACCTACCCTGTTGCGGGACGAAAGAATTATCCGCTTTTATTCGATGAAAATTTTGAACGTAAAAAAGCATACGAAAAAGTGGTTGAATTTGAAACCCAACCCGAAACCAAAACGCCTTAAAAATGCCAAAACCATCAATTATCAATTTGCAAAAAGTTTGCTCTCTTTTTCTTTGTTTCGGCTTTCTCCAAATTGCTTTTGCGCAGAATGATTATGTAAGTTTTGAGAAGGTTGAAAAGGCTTTTCCATTAAATTCTGCAAGGCTATTTTTAGACTCAGAAGATCACGCGGGAGTTCATTTAGTTGCTGAAGATCTACAAACAGATTTCAAAAAAGTAACCGGTAATGAGCCTGAAATTTCTTCAGAAGAAATCAATGGAAAGTACCCGGTAATTATTGGAACTATTGGAAAAAGTAAATTGATTGATGAGTTAATTACCAGCGCTAAGTTGGACGTTTCTGAAATAAAAGGAAATTGGGAAAACTTCTTAATTGAAGTGGTTGAAAATCCATCGCCGGGAGTAGAAAAAGCTTTGGTAATTGCTGGCAGTGATAAACGAGGAACTATTTTTGGAATGTATGATCTTTCAGAAAAAATGGGAGTTTCTCCGTGGCACTGGTGGGCTGATGTTCCGGTTAAAAAAGTAGAGCAATTATATGTAAAACCAGGAAGCTATACATCGGGAACTCCAAAAGTTAAATACCGCGGAATTTTTATAAACGATGAAGAACCTGGGCTTGGAAATTGGGCCCGGGAAAAATTTGGTGGCATAAACAGCAAAATGTATGAACAGGTTTTTAAACTTATTCTGCGTTTAAAAGGAAATTATTTATGGCCTGCCATGTGGGGAAAAGCTTTTAATGAAGACGATCCTAAAAATCCGGTCTTAGCCGATAAATATGGGATTGTAATGGGAACTTCTCATCACGAACCTATGGTTAGGGCGCAAAAAGAATGGGGCACACATCGCGAAAATCACGGCAACGGCGAGTGGGATTACCAAACCAATGCTGAAGGTTTACGAGATTTTTGGAGAGATGGTTTTGAAAGAAATCAGGATTTCGAAAATTTGGTAACCATTGGAATGCGTGGTGATGGGGACGAACCAATGACCGAAGGTACTGCGATAGAATTACTGGAAACAATTGTTGCAGATCAGCGGGAAATTATTGCTGATGTTACGGGAAAACCAGCCAGCGAAACTCCGCAGGTTTGGGCTTTATATAAAGAAGTTCAGGATTATTACGACCAGGGAATGCGAGTTCCAGATGACGTGACTTTGCTCCTTGCCGATGACAATTGGGGAAACATAAGAAAATTACCAGATCCTGCTGATAAGCCTCGAGAAGGTGGCTACGGAATTTATTATCATTTTGATTATGTAGGTGGCCCAAGAAATTATAAATGGTTGAATACCACTCAAATTGAGCGAGTTTGGGAGCAAATGAATCTTGCGTATCAATATGACGCTACCGAATTATGGGTGGTAAACGTAGGCGATTTAAAGCCTATGGAATTTCCAATTAGTTTCTTTTTAGATTTTGCCTGGAATCCGGAAGCCATGGATGCTAATAAACTTCAAGATTATTCGAAAGATTGGGCTAAAAAACAATTCGGGGATGAATATGCTTCGGAAATCGGTGAAATCTTAGATACATACACTAAGTATAATAGTCGCAGAAAACCTGAAATGTTGAATCCGGAGACTTATAGTTTGATCAATTATAATGAGGCGGAAAACGTAGTGAAAGATTATAATAAATTAGTCGAAAAAGCAGAAGAAATAAACAACAGACTTCCTGTGGAATATAAAGATGCCTATTATCAATTGGTTTTGTTTCCGGTAAAAGCATCTGCCAATTTAAATGAATTGTATGTGGCCACCGCCAAAAACCGATTGTATGCAGAACAAGGTCGTGCTGTAGCAAATTCTTATGCCGAAAAAGTAAAAGAATTATATCAAAAGGATTCCGAATTAACCGAGGAATATCACAATATCGCCGATGGCAAATGGAACCATATGATGTCTCAAAATCATATTGGTTACACTTACTGGCAACAACCCGAAGAACAGGTAATGCCAGAGGTTAAAACCATTGAAGTTGCTAAAAAACCTGAAATGGGTGTTGCAATTGAAGGTTCTAAAGAATCCTGGCCCGCTTCAAATGAAACGGCAAGACTGCCAGAATTTACTTCTGTAGCAGATCAAAAATCTTATGTTGAAATCTTTAATAAAGGAAAAGGAACTTTCGATTTTAAAGTAAAGAAAAACGATAAATGGATTCAGGTTTCAGAAGAATCTGGTTCAGTTTCAGATCAAAAAAGGCTTTCTATAAGTATTGATTGGAATAAGGCCCCAAAGGGAAAATCCACAGGAAATTTTAGTATTCAGCAGGGCAGAAAATCAGTTAAAATTGAAGTTCCAATCCATAACCTCAGTCCTGGAAACATAAAAGGTTTTGTAGAAAGCAACCATTATATTGCGATAGAAGCTGCCAATTATAGCGAAAAAGGCAACGACGAACAAGGATGGACTTTTGTCCCGAATTTAGGAAAAACAGGCTCAACAATGACTGCTTTTGCTAAAACTCCAACCCACGGAGAATGGTCAGAAGATAATCCATACCTGGAATATGATTTCCATAATTTCAGCACCGGGGAAATAAAAATAGAATTCCTGCTTTCTCCTACACTCGATTTTCATAATAAAGGCGGGTTAAGATTTGCGTATTCCATTGACGATAAAGAACCGCAGATTATTAATCTGCATCAGGATACTAAAGATGATTGGGGTACTTCGGTAGGGAATAATATTACCAGGGTAACTTCAGAATTAAATTTTGAAGAAAAAGGAAATCACACGTTGAAAATTTGGGCTATAGATTCTGGAATTGCGCTTCAGAAAATAATTATTAGAAAAGGAGAAATAGGAGAATCTTATTTAGGCCCACCAGAGAGCAAAACTGCTAAATAAACAAAATTGTAGAAGATTTTCAGCTTTAAAAACCTGATTCAAAAAGAATGAAAAGTAGTATATTGACTAATGTAAAAACAATTAACTAAAAACAAGATGAGCAACCTCCCAAGAAGAAAATTTTTGCAACAAACGGCATTGGCCACAGCCGGTTTAAGTTTTTCTGGATCACTTTTAGCAAATCCTATTTCTATTTTTTCAGCAAATGATACGGTTAATTTTGGGGTAATTGGTTGCAAAGGTATGGGCTGGGCTAATATACAGGCACATTTAAAATTACCCAATGTAAATTGTATAGCACTGGCAGATGTAGACCAGCGTGTTTTAGATGAAAGATCTGCCCAGTTAAAAAAAATCACCGGCAAAGCTCCGAAACTATACAAAGATTATCGCAAAATGTTAGAAAACAAAGATATTGATGCGGTAATTATAGGCACGCCAGACCATTGGCATTGCTTAAATATGGTAGATGCCCTGCAGGCTGATAAACATGTATATGTAGAAAAACCTTTGGCTAACAGTATTGAAGAATGTAATGTAATGCTTGATGCAGGCAGGAAGTACAATAAAATGGTTCAGGTTGGCCAATGGCAACGCAGTGGAAAGCATTATGACGATGCTATAAACTATGTGCAATCTGGCGAACTTGGGCAAATTCGTTTAGTTAAATGCTGGGCTTACCAGGGTTGGATGAATCCGGTTCCGGTTAAACCCAATTCTACTCCACCGGAGGGTGTAGATTACCAGATGTGGTTAGGCCCTGCGCCAGATAGGCCATTCAACGAAAATAGATTCCATTTTAATTTTAGATGGTTTTGGGATTACGCCGGTGGCTTAATGACCGATTGGGGCGTCCACGAGATAGACATCGCACTTTATGCTATGGGAGCAAAAGCACCAAAATCTATTTTAGCTTCAGGCGGAAAATTTGCTTATCCCAACGATGCTTCTGAAACCCCGGATACTCTCCAAACCGTGTATGAATTTGAGGATTTTAACCTCTTATGGGAACACGCCACCGGTATAGATGGCGGAAACTACGGAAGAACCGAGGGTATAGCCTTTATTGGAAATAACGGCACCTTAGTAGTAAACCGTGATGGTTGGGAAGTTATTCCTGAAGGAGAAAATAAAAATGATGAATGGGTAACCAAAACCAAAAGAATAGATTTAATTACTCCACAAGGAAATGCGCTGGAAAATCACGCCGGAAATTTTGTAACAGCTATTCGAGCAAACGATAATTCAAAACTCACCTGCGGCGTAGAAACCGGTAGTATTGCCGCAATAACCGCTCATATGGGGAATATTGCCTATAAAACCGGAAAAAAACTGTACTGGAATGCTGAATCTGGATCATTCAAAGATGCTGAAGCAGATGAATTGGTAAAAGCTAATTATCATAACGGCTGGAAATTGCCACAAGTTTAGAAATCCACGTCTCAAAATTTACCAGCGAACCCCATTTACATTCATCTCCAGGCTATAGACGGCTTGCTGAGCTGTGATAAAAAGGGTTTGTTGGTTTTTACCACCAAAAGTCACATTAGCTGTCCAATCTTTATCTATTGGAATATGCTGAATTTTTTTTCCCGATTTATCGAAAACCGTTACACCATTTCCGGTAAGGTAAACGTTGCCCCTATTGTCTATAGTCATCCCGTCAGAACCTAATTCAGTAAAAAGTTTTTTATCTGAAAGGCTTCCATCGCGATTAATTTTATAGGAATAAGTTTTATTAGCACCTATATCAGCGATATATAAGGTTTTTCCATCAGGAGTGCCAATAATTCCGTTAGGTTGTTCCATATCATCTACCACAATACTTATTTCGCCCTGCGGATTCATATAGTAAACACGTTCTTCTTCAATTTCCTTTTCGGTACGTTCCCAGTAATCCCGCTGATAATAAGGATCTGTAAAGTAAAATCCGCCATCCGGGGCAATCCATAAATCATTGGGACCGTTTAACCTCTTTCCCTGGTATGAATCAACTAAAACTTCAACGTCTTTTTCAGGATTAATTTTCCAGATTTCCGAATTTTTATCGGCAGCAGCCAGAAGGTTTCCATCATCATCAAAATAAAGTCCGTTTGCCCGGCCCGAATTTTCCATAAATACCGAAATAGTACCATCTTCTACAGACCATTTATGGATTCTATTATTCGGCTGATCGGTAAAATATACATTCCCCTCAGCATCTGAAGCAGGACCTTCGGTAAACTCGAATTCATTTGAAATAAGCTGTAGTTCCTGCCCTTCTTTAATTAATTCTTTTTGAGAGCTACAGGAAGTAACCCCAAAAATCAGGATAAAAAACGATAAAAATCTTAATTTAATAGTATTCATAAAAAAGCCTTTCCCTAAAGATAGGGAAAGGCTTTTAAAAGTGAATTAAACTACTGACTTATAAAGTAGTTTTTTCTCGTCTCTTCCTGTGAGGTTTTTTTACACCTCGTAGGTATATAATCACAAGGAAACCTACAGGGTCGAAAAAAGGCCTTGCAGG
>Ga0207891_1000512_pt1 | contig 25362 bp, 20 predicted proteins | sample LinPmetageLP50_FD_184061 | JGI IMG/M metagenome (GOLD analysis project Ga0207891, IMG submission 184061) | Marine viral communities from the Pacific Ocean - LP-50 (SPAdes) | ecosystem: Environmental > Aquatic > Marine > Oceanic | place: Pacific Ocean | collected 2011-08-27 | reverse complement strand
CTTGATTTTACGCAAGGCATGCCGGCTATTTTAGCAGCTGACGGAACCTTATACCTACATGATAAGCTAGGTATTACACATCGTTTATTTATGCAAATGGAAATGGCTAAAGTTGTGATGCAAGTTGAATATGAAAAATTAAAATCTAAGCCATTTTACGATTCAGCACTACTTGCATATCAGCTGTATTTAAATGAAAAACTTCATAAAAAAATATCTAAATTTGCAGGGCCAGCGGTTGGAAATCAAGATATCCACGAAGACAGAAGTTTAGAGGCTAGCTCTTTGCGCGATGTAGCAAAGCACCTTGACGCAAAAGAGATCGAAAAGTGGCTCACTTCAAAAGTCGGATTGAGTGCCCTAGAAACATACTTAGATAGTAGAAAACAGCTTGTAGGCTTTTTTCAAGATAAATTTGATACAGAGTCACTACAAACAGTATGTAGCAATAATAATATTTCAACGTTACCAAGCTGGAGTGCTGTATCGCGTGACTTAACTTGCCTAGGTCAAAATGCTTATGGTGCTGCTTTAAAAACACTGTATGAGTATTTAAATGCAACAAATGAACGTACTGCTGAATTACCTATTTTTATAAAACCTATTACAGATAGTGCTAAAAAAAATGAACTGAAAAAGCGCATAGCTGAAGCAGAAAAAGACGGGCAAACACTTGCCAAAAACTTATGTAATGACCCTCAAAGCTTTGTTAGAACACAATTAAGCGCTAAAGAAAGTGCTTATGGGCAAGATTTTAACAATGCACAATATGCCAGTATCACGCCTGATAAATCACAAGAGCCCGGCACCTTTGACCCAGATAAATGGCAAACGTATTTTACAAATATTGATCAAGCAGGTCATAGCCTAGGGAATACTGAAACACTAATAGCTCATGCTTTAAAAACGTCTGATAAAGTACTCACCGAGTTAATTAAATATTGGAAGCGCGCATTTGACCCAGCGGCTAACCCTAATGTGTCGAAACTTCAAATTAAAGTGATTGGCGCAAGCTTAAAAGCATCAGGCATTGAGCCTTACGGCAATATTAAAATTCATAACTTTAATGATGTACCTGAAGGGCATACAATAATTGGTGTTGATATAGTCGAAAGCACGCTGTTTAAAGAGCCCAAACTCAGGCGTGCAAGTAAAGCACTAGATAGAGTAATTAACGCTATCGATAATAATAAAAAGCCAAGCGCTAAAGATATTAGTATTATTTCGGGGAATGTACCGCGTGAAGTCACGGGCGATAAAGGTGCTCATGGCACAGTAACCATCACGGACAGTAAAACAGGTAAAACAATCGGGGTGCAAGCCTCTAAACACGCTGCTGCTTTTATACAAAAGGGGTTGGATACAAAAAACTTTGCTAAAGACTTATCAACGCTCACGCTTGACGTTTTAACGCTACCTACCGAGCATGTAACAAATTCGATGTTGGCAGCGCATTACAACAATTTAAACCCAATAAAAAGCACTGCAATGCGCTTACCGTCAACAGCTAAATTAATGGACAACTGGATAAAATCAAACCCAGGGACCTTCTTTTTACTCGATTCAATCAGCACTATTAATACCTATAAAGAATATAAAAAGAATTTTGAAGGCAAAGGAGATTTTTATGAAGCAACAAAAAATATAGCATCCATTTCTTCGGTTATTATTTCATCTGCCCAAGTATACGAGGCTTACTTTAATAACCGCACAGCTATGTCAAAAGCCATGTATACTGATGCTGCAGAAAAAATTGAAGACTTTATGCGTTATAAAGAAGGGACAGTCTTATTTACAAAACTAAGGTTTGCAGCTGGCTTGGGGGGAGTTCTGACCTCTGCCTTATTAATATGGGATGCATACGATTTAAATAAAAAAGGGCAACATGGCGCAGCGCTTGCCAGTTTGATTGGCGGCGGCTTGGGTATTGCTAGTGCCATACATGGTGCTGTTTTTGTTTCTATGGGGCCATTTGGATGGGCGTTTTTAATTGGCAGTATTTTAGCTGGGCTCGTCGCGAGTTACTTAACAATCACTGATGCCGAAATATGGGCAAAATACGGCATATTTTCAAACGATAAATCGATAAAAATAAATTTTGATGAACAAACTAAAAAAATAATACTACCAACACAAAACGACTATACAACGTTTACAGACCCCAAACTTTACATGCGATTTATCACTTCAGTACTCTTTAGCCCTAAGCTAGCAATTAAAAAAATGGCTTGGAGTTGGGATCAATATGTAATTGAAGTCGGATTACCCCTGTATATTGAACAAAAAAGCCAAATTTACTTAAATGTAACAATAAAACGTTACTCACGAGGTGGTCAATCACTCAACGTAGAAACAACCCCTATTTACGTTCCAAAAACAGGGAGGCCTGTTCGCTCTCAAACCTCATTTGGAATTAAAGACATCGCCGTGTTACAACCGCTTGAGTACGAGCGTGATAGTAAAGGGCAAATAATAAAAGCGAATACGTTTGGGGAGTTTGATAAAAGTATTGTATGGCATATAAATGCCAAGGCCCGTGTTGAGGTAGAAAATGTGTCGTACCCGCAAAAACTGTTAGCTTATAAAAAAATAGACGAAGAGCAAGCACAACCAGAAAATGCTATTGATTGGCAAACCGAAATTTTAAAACTATAAGGAACAGAATGTCAATTTCATATAAATTTGCAAAACTAAATGCAAGAGTGATAGAGAACTCGCAAAATTTTAAAAATTATTTTTCAAAAAAGAGGTTTAATAAATTTACAGGTTTAATGGGGTTTCAAATAGTTAAAATATTAGTATTAAAAGATGAAGAAAGAAGGCTTAAAGATTCAAATAGTATTGATAACGAAGGCCGTTATTTAGGTTTTCATAATGCAGCAGATTGGACGTTAGGGTTAGTATTGGGACCTATTTTTTTGGGAGTAACAGGTTCAATTGTCTCAGTTATATTTTTTGGGGTATGGTTTTATTCACAATTTACATCAACACCAGAAGACTTTCCATTTTGGTTTGTATTACCTGCAATCGGTTTTAATCTTTTTTTCTTAAACTTCAGCCCCATTTTAGCGCGGTATATTCTGCCTAAACGCGAGGTATATTTTGACCGCCAAAACCAAACAGTGAGCTTTTCGTGGTCAGTAAATAACGCAGAAAAAAATGAGCACGGCCATTCGACATTTCCGTTTGAGGATATAGAAGCGTTTTATGCTAAAGCGAACCACTCTCAAGGCCATGGTGTAACCCATGCGATGTATATTGCCCATAAAGATTACGAAAACCACCGTGGTGCATTTAGCGAAATACGCGTAAAAGACAACCCACAAAACCCAAACTACTGTAAATACACATGGGAGCGCATCGTGCGCTTTATGGATGTAACTAAACCGCTCGTTGATTCACCTGAAGTAGAGCCATTTCGTCACCTTGACCCAGTAACACACGATTTTGATAAGCAAAATAACCGCCCTGAAAAGTACTGGCGTTTGATGAACTACAAGCAGATGAAGCAAATAGAAGCAGAACTTGATGATGATATTTACCGCTTTAACTTTGATGGCGCCATCACCAACCCAAAACGCTGGGCAAATAAAGAAATCACCAAACCGTGGGAAAAGTGGCCAATAGATGAAAGCCTAAACCAACCAGACAACACCCCGTATTGGAAACGACTGATGAAAACCCTTGCAATGCAAATTATTGCAGGTGTTTAATGCAGCACCAAGTCGGTATATGCCTAAGAACCGAGATAGGGATGTCTCAGGGTGTTGCGATTCCAAATTAATTTAGTAAGTGTAAGGATACCAATGTCAATTTCATATAAATTTGCAAAACTAAATGCAAGAATATTAGAAAATTCGCAGAACTTTAAACACTACATAGAATCACATCTATTTGAATATAAGGACATTATGGGGCTTTCCATAGTAGACATGTTAATTTTTAATGGAAAAGAAAATAATAAAGTAAAACCGCAAAGTTTAGATAACAAAGGCCGTTATTTATGTTTTCATAATGCGGGGGATTGGACGCTCGGGTTAACATTAGGACCTGTTTTTTTAGGGGCATCATGTAGTCTTGTATCTATACTGGCTGTTTTTGGGGTTTTTATTATGGACAATATGGAATATCCATGGGCTTTTCTATTATTTACCATTTGTTTTAACCTATTCTTTTTAAACTTCGGCCCCATTTTAGCGCGGTATATTCTGCCTAAACGCGAGGTGTATTTTGACCGCCAAAACCAAACAGTAAGTTTTTCGTGGTCAGTAAACAATGCAGAAAAAAATGAGCACGGCCAATCGACATTTCCGTTTGAGGATATAGAAGCGTTTTATTCTAAAGCAAACCACTCTCAAGGCCATGGTGTAACCCATGCGATGTATATTGCCCATAAAGATTACGAAAACCACCGTGGTGCATTTAGTGAAATACGCGTAAAAGACAACCCACAAAACCCAAACTACTGTAAATACACATGGGAGCGCATCGTGCGCTTTATGGACGTAACCAAACCACTCGTTGACTCACCTGAAATAGAGCCATTTCGTCACCTTGACCCGATAACACATGAGTTTGATAAGCAAAATAACCGCCCTGAAAAATACTGGCGTTTAATGAACTACAAGCAGATGAAGCAAATTGAAGAAGAACTTGATGATGATATTTACCGCTTTAATTTTGATGGCGCCATCACCAACCCAAAACGCTGGGCAAATAAAGAAATCACCAAACCATGGGAAAAGTGGCCAATAGATGAAAGCCTAAACCAACCAGACAACACACCGTATTGGAAACGCCTGATGAAAACCCTTTCAAGGCAAATTATTGCGGGTTTTTAAACGCGATGGCTCTTTAAATCTGAAAAGGAATTCAAACCTAGGCGTTATTAATCACCTAAGTTTATTGTTGCCCTAGGTTGAAGGAATGGTGAAATGCAAAGCAATGATAATAAAGGAAATAGAGTATGCTTGAGCAGTATGCAGACATCGCATATCGTGGTAAACAAGAAACAAAGTTTAGAAATGAAATTGCGACAGACGAGCGTGACTCTATGTATTGCCGCTATCAAAGTAAGCAAGCGCTATTCCCAAGAGGAAGTGTTTTTGGGCATTGTTATAATAATGATCAAAAGTCAGAGTATAAGTATAATTTAAGTGGTAAAAGTGAAGAGTACCGCTCAATTTTATGTCGAAGGAAACATGGAATTGAATTGGCGTTATCTTCAAATGCTACTAATTATATCGATGTATTAGTTTTTTCGTGGGTCATTTTACATATTACCTTGTTATTTTTAATTGTTTCTTTTCCATTTGTGAGTTTTGTTCTTGGAGATTATAAAAATGCCTTTGATTATGTTTTATATATTTTTATAGCGTGGGCTATATCAAAACTGTTTAATGTATTTGTTTGGCCAATATTTCGCCAAAAAATTAAATTAGCTGTTGTTTTTAATCGCCTAACAGGTGGGGTAAGTGTCCCAGATTATAGCTCTAGAAAACTCGATACTTTACCATTTAAAGAGTTTAATGCTCATTATAAGGTGTCGCATAACCCAAAAAGTGGGTTTCCCTATAGAGGATTTACACTCTTACATTTTACTCGAAGTGCCAGATATGAAGTTACATATAATAATGATATATCTTGTGGATTTATTCATTGGGAACTGCTACAAAGCTTTATGGATGTCACCCAACCCTTAGCAGATATCCCACAATTTGAATATTACCGTGAGTTTGATAAGACCACGGCTGAATTTGATAAAGCCAATGGCCGCCCTAAGTACTTTTGGTATCGCGTTGATAAGTCATTTTTAAAAGAAATGTCTAAAGCGGATGGTGAGCTTAGAAAAGAATTTAATGATGAAGAGCAGCTCAATAACTTATTGACGGGAAAACCTATTAAAAAGCTAACGCCACCAGATATATTTAAATTCCCATGGAAATATGCAGATAATATAAAAGCTGAAAGTGAAATTAAGTTTGGTAAAACGTTGTGGCAAAAATTCACTTCATTTTTAATGGTTGATTTATAGCTAAGCAAAGAAATAAATAGGATTTAGTCCAAGCAGTAAATGGCTGTTTGGGTAGAAAGGATATTCATGTCAATTTCATATAAATTTGCAAAGCTAAATGCAAGAGTGATAGAAAATTCGCAGAATTTTAAACACTATATTTCCTCAAAAATGTATGAGTATAGTTCACCTAAAGGATTAATGATTGTCCGATATTTATTAGAAAGAGTGGATAATAAAAAAGTAGAGCCTCAAAGCTTAGATAATGAAGGACGTTATTTAGGTTTTCATAATGCGGGTGATTGGACGCTAGGGTTAACATTAGGGCCTATTTTTTTAGGGGCATCAGGTAGTCTTGTATCTATACTGGCTATTTTTGGGGTTTTTATTATGGATAATATGGAATACCCATGGGCTTTTCTATTTATTACTATTTGTTGGAACTTATTCTTTTTAAACTTCGGCCCCATTTTAGCGCGGTATATTCTGCCTAAACGCGAGGTATATTTTGACCGCCAAAACCAAACAGTGAGTTTTACGTGGTCAGTAAACAACGCAGAAAAAAATGAGCATGGCCATTCGACATTTCCTTTTGAGGATATAGAAGCGTTTTATTCTAAAGCGAACCATTCACAGGGCCATGGTGTAACCCATGCGATGTATATTGCCCATAAAGATTACGAAAACCACCGTGGTGCATTTAGTGAAATACGCGTAAAAGACAACCCACAAAACCCAAACTACTGTAAATACACATGGGAGCGCATAGTGCGCTTTATGGATTTAACCAAACCGCTCGTTGATTCACCTGAAATAGAGCCATTTCGTCACCTTGACCCGATAACACATGAGTTTGATAAACAAAATAACCGCCCTGAAAAGTACTGGCGTTTAATGAGCTACAAGCAGATGAAGCAAATAGAAGAAGAGCTTGATGATGATATTTACCGCTTTAACTTTGACGGCGCCATCACCAATCCTAAACGCTGGGCAAATAAAGAAATCACCAAACCATGGGAAAAGTGGCCAATAGATGAAAGCCTAAACCAACCAGACAACACACCGTATTGGAAACGACTGATGAAAACCCTTTCAAGGCAAATTATTGCGGGTTTTTAAACGCGATGGCTCTTTAAATCTGAAAAGGAATTCAAACCTAGGTGGCACAAGTGCTGCCTAGGTTTACTAAGATAGGAATACTATGAGTATATTAAAATACTTAGGTGGTACTTTACCACGTAAAACAATCTTTAATAATTTTTTTAAGGAAAAGCTCGACTTTGAATTAGAAAAGAAATTTAAAGGCGTGTGTTTATTACATCACTGGTTATATGAAGTAAAAAAAATATATTTAAATGATTCACAGCGTTTTCAGGTACATTCATGCGGTAATGATGGTTGGCGAGCGTTAACTTTAGGACCCATGTTTTTAGGCTTTGTTGGGAGTTTAGCTGTTGCTTTAGATATTATGCTAATCCCATTTCATGGAGAGGAGGACACTTTTCATTGGTGGTTACTATACTTAGTGCTGGGCTGGAACTTATTATTTTTAAACCTTATGCCGGTTTGGGGGAGAATAAGAACACCTAATTTAGCCTATTTTGACCGCAAAACAGGTAAAGTGGGCTATACCTTCGATATTCCTGGTTGTGACGAGCGGGATGAATTTGGTAATTGCTGTTTTGATTGGCGTGATATGAAATGTGTATTGGTAAACCAAAGCACCGACCAAGGAGGTTCTCGTGCCTTTTTCCCGGTGATATCGCACAAAGACAGAGATAAATACCCAGATACCAAAATGACCATAGTGGTCACTGAACTTGCACAAAACCCTATCTATTGTTTGTTGTTTTGGGAGCGCCTAGTGCGTTTTATGGATAATACCAAGCCATTACCTGACATTCCAGAATACGAAGGCTACCGGCACCTTGACCCAATTACCGCTGAGTTTGATAAACAAAACAATCGCCCAGAGGTGTATTGGCGTGATATGAGCTTTAAACAACAAACCGAAATTTATGATGAGCTATATGATGAGGCATATAAAATAGATTGGTATAACGATGCCCCACAACCCGAAATCACCAAACCTTGGCAACACTGGACACCTGAGCCTGAACGTAAAGAAACACTTAATTGGAAATACAAAGCCAAACGGTTATTTATCCAGCTAACCTGTGGGATACCTTAAGTACTATTCTGAGCTAAAAACTGTCTTGTGAAAGCTGAGAAGTTAAAAACACTTTATTTTATCGATATAAATAAAGCGCTTGTTGTCATTTAGTTATCGGTGGGTTGTTAGCAAATTTAAAATAATGCCGTGCTTTTCTAAGTTTACGAATTGCGAATATTCCCCATATGGTACCAAAAGGAAATAATAGCAAGGCGATAACTGCAATAAGCCAAACACAATTAAACGCTAATTTACTATTTTGATAGAGCTTAAAACATACAACGAACTGGCTTAATACGAGCATAAAGTTCTGAAAGTTTGAGGGGCGAAATAGCAGACCGTTTAATGTTGTAAACAATGAAGCACAGAAAGTAACTAACAGGACAAAACACCACATCATAAACAACGCTTTTAAAGTAAAAAAGCTTGATTTAGCTGTTTCGAACATTGCGATTTCGTCTTTAGAGTATCGATTGAGAGCACTGATACCACCTTGGACCGCTGATAGAGGTTTATGGTTAGGCGTTTCATTATCAATGTATTCCAAGATTGAGTCTAATGCGTTTGAATTTACATACGCTTTTAGTGTTTCTTGTTCTTCTTGCCATAAAAATGTGTTGTTTAATAATATTATTGATTGAGTTCCCAGCCCTACAGTTGAGTATATTGCATGGGGTTTGCCATCACCGACAGCCTTAATTAAAGAGTAAAATGCATTAATCAAATATATGCTTACTTTGAAGTGAGTTTTTTTATTAAGTAGTGTTTGTTTCTGGCTGAATTGATTCCAGCGCTGAAATTGAACATGTTCATCGTCTTCAGATAGTATATCGTCACATATTTGTAATATGTCATCTAGGTTTTCAATTGTAATTTGCTGGTTATCTGACAAGTCAGGAGTTGTTGTTTCTTCTAAAACATTTTGTTCGTTTTTGTTAATTAGATTGTGAAATGAGTTCTCAATAAATACTTCATGATGCTGATGGCAATTAGTATATGATTTACCCGCGCCTTGTTGATCTGCAAGGTATTCGTTTTTATTAAAAAATGGTGTTTTCTCACCAGAAAAATGAGCTTGCTCATCTTGTTTTGATAAAAACATTTGGTCTTCAGAAGTTTCTATTTCCTGATCCATAGCATTCTTTGCGTGCTTAATAGCGCTTTTGTATGCATTGTGAAGTGCAGAAAACTCCGTAGCCTTTTCGTCAGGGCGAATAACTTTGACACGAGCAGCATAAGCTTTTTTAATTAAACCAATATCACTTGTTGGTTCTATTTGCAGTAATTCCCAGTCAATCATTAGAACCAACGTTCGCTATCAAACGAGTCTAAAGCTTCGCTAAACACTACCTGAGCTTGTTGTATCTCTCTTGGGTTTTGGTTATCTAGTATATGTTCAAAACGAGAGATTAGTTGACCTACGTCTTCTCTTTTAGAGCCAAGAGAGCAACTGTAAATACGTTCGGCTCTTGCTACTAATGAGCGATTTTTTTCGCTGTCTCTAGGGTGAAACTTTAGCTGACTTAGCGTTGCTTTAGCACGACTGATTTGCTCATCAGTTAATGCGCCTGGGGCGTTATTAATTACTTTGTTGTAAGTTTTTCCGGTACTTTTTACTTTAACGTCGACCTCTAGCAGTCCGCTCATATCGTAGCTGTAACGAACTGTGACAGGTTGTTTTCCTACTTTGTCTTTGGGCACGCTTATTTTTAATTCACCTAAACAAATATTTCTATGTACTTGTCTGTGTTCGCCTTGATATATGTTAACTCGCATTGTCGTTTGATAGTCTTTGGATGTGTATAAATCTCGTTCAACACTAATAGGTACAATAGAGTTGCGTTCAATAATTGGAAGCATTTGGCCTGGGTTATCAAAATCATCAAGTATCTCAGTGCCCAGGGTAAAGGGACATACATCGGTTAAAACAATGTCATCCAAGGCTGTGTTTTTTTCTACCAGTCCAGCTTGAACACCAGCGCCTATTGATACGACTAGCTCAGGGTTTAAATTGCAGGAAGGTAAACGCCCAAAAAGTTTACTCACCATAGACCGCAGGGCTTTAAGCTTGGTGGCCCCTCCAACTAAAATTACGTCATCAATGTCATTAGGGGGTAAGTTGGCGTCGCGTAGGGCTTGATTAATAGGGTGTTGCGCCCTGATTAAAAGAGGAGTTATTACACGATAAAACCAATGTTGCTCTATTGTAAGTTTATATGTTTTGTTTTGATACGGTAGTTGTAATTGATGAACTAAGTCATTGTCAATATTGCACTTTATGATTTCTAACTTCATAAATGTTTGTTGTCGTTCTTCGCGAGAAAACTGTTGTTTATCAAAGCTATTATCTAAACATAGCTGTTCAAACATAGCATAAACGAAGTCTTCACCACCTAGGTAATTATCTCCGGCACTAGCATGAACCTCCATAACGCCCTCAAAGTACTCTAATATTGAGACATCGAATGTTCCGCCACCCATATCTAAAATCATAAAGGTACCTTGCTGGCGATCATTTAAACTATAAGCCATAGCCGCTGCTGTTGGTTCGTTTATTAGCCTTCTTACGTTAACTCCTGCCAGCTCACCTGCCAATTTAGTTGCGTATCGTTGGTTTTCGTTAAAGTAAGCAGGAACACTAATTATTGCCTCTGTTACTTTTTCGCCTAAAAATGCTTCTGCGTCTTCGATAAGTGAGCGCAAGATAAAAGAAGATAGCTCGGGGGCAGTAAACGCATGACTACCAATTTCTATCGAATGCTCTGTGCCCATAATGCGTTTGAAAACTGCAACTGTATTCAGCGGGTGACTGATCAACCTCTGTTTGGCGGTGGAACCAACGATGATATTTTTTTCATCGCCAATAGTGACGACTGAAGGAGTCAAAAATTTATCTAAACGGTTGGGAATTTGTATTAATTCTGTGCCTTTCCAAACGCAACATGCGCTATTAGTTGTGCCTAAATCAATTCCTATAATGGCCACGTTCAAGTTCCTTTTGAATTATTGAAAGTTCAACTTTGTATACCGTTATTATCAGCTTAAAAAGGGCTATCAATAACTATGAAAGTAGGCTAAATGTAACATGTGATATACCGCCGAAGTAGGCAGGAAATCAATAATTAAAGGCATTTACTACCATCTGGTTCAGTTGTCTTTTGAGTATATTGGTTTAGCTATACGTTGAACCTTTGTTGTTTGACATAAAACAAGATTACCTTACTAATTCTTTCATATTCAAAGTTAAAGGTTAAGTTTTAATTTTATTGGTTTTTAGTTTAATGAGCCTTTTTAAATGTTAATAAAACCATGTTGTCACTAGGCGTAACTATAATTACAAATTTTTAGCCATCATATGTAAAATATTTAAAATGTCGATTTAATACAGTTTTTAATTTGGAATGTTAAGTTTTATTATTCTGTTTATTGGTATAGTTAATGCTGTTGTATTTTTACTTATAAGAGTGTTTTTATTGTTTTATTATCAATAAATATTTTTGTTATATTAATGTTGTTTTTTTTGAAATGGTTTGTATAATTCTGCGCGGGATAAAAAATAAACATTAAAAGGATGAAAATGAATACTTTATTAAAAAAAGTTTTAACTACACTAACTCTTTCTAGTACTTTGATATTAACAGGTTGTATGACAACTGATTTAAAAGTTAATGACAAATACGAACAACCAATCAATTTATCTACTAATAACCCAGCTTTGATTTTTCCGGTTTCATTACATGGCGTGCCAGGTAACAGCAGTGAAGTTGGTTTAGCTATTACTGCGGGTGTTGCTGGTCAATATGGTGCTTCAGTTATTTCTGCTCAGCAGCTATACAGTGTTGTAGGCAACCTTTCTTGGACTTTAGGTGAAAGTATTCGCCGTGGTGCAAATAAAGGTGACTATAAAATAAATTACTACGGTGAAAGAATTGCTACTGACTTACAGTATTCTATGGAAAAGTTAACTAAAGCACTTAAAAGCTCGGGTGTTATTGATGACAAAGACTTTTCTTTTGAAAATGTAATTGTTTTGCATGTAGACAGCACTGGCGGTATTCCAGTACCTGGCGTAAGACGCGTAACGGCTTTTGGTGGCGTAATTAACGTTAAAGATTTAGAAGTAGTGTCTTTTATTGAAAAAGATCTTGTTTTAGCAAATGATCATGACGCTATATTGGCTCAAATGCCTTTAGAAATGAATGCGATTGTTAAAGAGTTAACAAGTAAAAAATAATTGCTTTGGCCTTTCTAAATGAATTTTAGAAAGGCTTTTTTATACTATATAATCATTATTGCAATAATAAAAATATTAAGATTTTATATGTTAATTATTCCTTTTTTAACCTCGCTTAATTAAAAAATAAATTCAATTTAACTTTCAAATTTATTATAATTTTCTTTTTAACAATACTGCTCCACTTTGCTCACTCCCTAAATGATCGTCTTTATTATAAATAGGGCAGCTTTTAAGTGATAAACACCCACAGCCAATACATCCATCTACGCGGTCGCGTATGCGTTGCATATACGCTATGCGTTCATCTAATTGAGCTTGCCAGCGTTTTGAAAGCGCAGACCAATCTTTTTTAGTGGGCGTGCGGTTATCGGGGAGTGAGGCAAGTGTTTGTTTTATGTCGTCTAGCGAAATGCCCATGGCTTGTGCTGCTTTTATAACGGCCACTCGGCGAAGTACGTCGGGTTTGTAGCGGCGTTGATTGCCGCTGTTTCGCCAGCTTTTTATTAAATGTTTAGTTTCGTAAAAGTGTAATGTAGACACTTTTACACCACTTCTTTTTGCTACGTAACCTACTGTTAAAGTGGCGTCGATCAGCTTTTTTTGCTTAGCAGACATTAATTTTATTCCATGTATTGACCTCAATATAACTTGAGGTTTTAAGCTCCCTTCAACATTAAAAAAGGAGCTGGAAAAATGCAACAAAAACTTAGTCGTAACACCGTTATTATTTATTCATCGGCACGAAAAAATGGTAACACAGCCGCACATGTTAAAAGTTTAGCTGAGCAAAATGAGCTGCATGTTGTGTGTTTAGATGAATTTAAAATACCGCCTTACAGTTACAGTAAAAAATATACTGATGATGAATTTTTCTCGCTTTTTGAATCACTTTTAAATTACGACCATTGGGTATTTGCTTCGCCAGTGTATTGGTATAGCACCACAACACAAATGAAAACATTCATAGACAGAATTACCGATTACATGGATGACGAACATTTAAAACCAAAGTTGCGTTTACTGCGCAGTAAAGATTTTTCGTTGTTGTCTAATGCGTCGTCGAGTGAGGCACCAGATGCTTTTGTTGCGATGTTTAAAAACACATTTAGTTATTTAGGCATGCGTTTTTTAACGCATCACCATAAAAGTTCGCACACTTTATCGTGAATAACTGCCTTTTGTACAAAGCATCTGGTACTTTATTTATACACTAAAAAAGCCAAAGGATTGTTTATGAAATATTTACTATTACTTTTGTTGTTAAGCCCATTATCTTTCGCTAATGAGCAACCTATTAACGGTTTTGGTTATTACTATAAAGTACCAGAGCATGCAGCGATTGGTGATTCGACTCAATTTAAAATAGCGTTTGATGTGGCCGATGGCGCTAAAAAAGGCGAGCAAAATAATGCGATGAACTCACTTGCCCGCTTTATAAATATGCATGTTGCACATGGCATTAAACCAGAGAACATTAAGTTAGCATTAGTTATACATGGTGGTGCAAGTGTAGATGTGCTAGCGAACGATGAATATAAAAAACGCTTTAACGTTGATAATAAAAACGCGAGCTTAATAAAACAATTATTGGCAAATAACACGCAGGTATTTGTGTGCGGGCAGTCGGCTACTCACTTTAAAGTAACGCCTAAACAGCTTATACAAGGCGTTACCATGTCTTTATCTGCTATGACCGCGCATGCTCAACTTCAGCAGCAAGGTTACACTTTGAATCCATTTTAATGAAAAAATCTATTTTATGTTTTGGTGACTCAAATACGTGGGGATTAAACCCCGCAACGGGAAAGCGTTTTGAGGAAAAAGTAAGGTGGCCGTCGGTATTAGCAGAAAGGCTAGGTGACCAATTTGCTATTATAGAAGCAGGGCAGCCTAATCGTACGCTTGTGAATAATCCACCATTTAATGGGGACTTATCGGGGGTAAGTTATTTAAAACCGCTTTTAGAAGCGCACTCTTTGACTGCTATAGTGATAGCACTTGGTACTAACGATTTAAAAAAGCGCTTTAAATTAACGCCCGAGCAAATAGGGAATGGCTTAGCAAATTTAATAGACGGTATTGAAGGGTTTTACGAGGGTTATAAACAACCTAAGCTCATAATATTGAGCCCACCCTATGTTAGTTGTGTAGGGCAATATAAACATGTTTACGAGGGCGCACCGAGTAAAAACCTAGCTTTGAGTAAAGAGTTTGAAAATGTAGCGTGTATTAAAAATGCCAACTTTTATGATTTACAAAAAATCGTTTCTGTTTCACCCATTGATGGGGTACATATAGAAGCCAATAGCCATGCGAAAATAGCGGGTTTAGTGTGTAATTTAATAAATGAAGTTGATGCGTAATGAACGCTAACGCTTAAATTATAAGTACGCTATTTACTATGAATATTGTGAGCTTATTTGCATTTAAGGCTGATTATGCAATGATGGAGAACACACTGATAGTGAATGCTTTATAGGCAATAAGGACATAATGAAAAAATACCAACAAAAGTCATTAATTGCAGTATTAACCGGTGTTTTGGTTTTTGTAGTGGGTAGCCTAGTTTTATTGTATTTTGCTGGGCACAAATTAGCGGCCGCAATACAAAAAGATGCAAAGCAAATTGTTAACCACATAGACGCTGCTGTAAGCGAGCGACGCCAAATTCTTTTTCCTTTAAATGCATTAAACTTCTCTGAGTGTAGCGACGAAAACTTACTTGAAATGCGGCGTGCACTTTTTGATGCCAAGTATGTTGTAGATATCGGCTTTTTTAAAAATAACCAGCTTGTTTGTACCACAGGTTCGGGTGTACTAAAAACCCCAATAAACGATAGAACCCCCGACTATATTCGTAACAATCTTGAAAGTAAAAACGACAATAACATCAGAGTTCGGTTTGAGCCTAAGTTAAAAATTTTACTTTTTGAAGAACGAATAATGCAGGTCGTGATAGTTAGGCAGGGTAACTATAATTTAATTATGGATACTGCAGCCATTAGTCGCAGTAACATTGCAGCACCGTACTGGGAAATAACGTATAAAACGGGTTCTGATTCATTTCATTTGGCAGGTAAAAGCGGCTTGAGTAAAGAGCTTGCAAGCCACAAACAAATACCGTTTGAAACCGCACTTATGTGCAGCGATAAAAATACAGGATATTGCGTTGCGGTTAGAACGCCATGGAGTGAGTTTTTCGCTGACAATCAATTTTTGCTGATTATTTCTCTTATATTAACCTGCCTAACGGGTGTGTCGAGCGCGCTAATAGTGGATTATCAAATTGCCGCTCGTCGCTCTACTAATAATAGAGTGCGTAAAGGCTTAACAAAGGGCTCATTTTATTGGACTTACCAACCTATTATTTGTTTGCACACAGGTAAAGTAATTGGTTGTGAGGTGCTAGCTCGCTTTGAAGACAAATACGGGCCACTTTACCCCGATGAGTTTATTCCGGTGATACGAAAAAATAATTTAACGTGGTCGTTTACTCAAGCAATGGTAGCGAAAGTACTTAAAGAGCTTACAGAGTTGGACGATTTACCAACGGGTTTTAAGGTGTCTATTAATATATTTCCTTGTGATGTAGAGCTTGGAAATGTATCGCTGTTGACACAAGAACCTGCACTTATTAATTCACGCTTTATTATTTGCCTAGAAATAACCGAGGACGAGTACCTCGATACTAGCATTGCACATGCTCATTTTAGAACGCTGGTTGATTCTGGATTTAATTTGTCGCTGGATGATTTTGGTACTGGCTATTCTAATTTAAGAAATTTACAAAATTTAAGTTTCCACCAGTTAAAAATAGACCGAACTTTTGTACAAGATATAGCCACGCAAGGTTTAAAGGCGTCTATGATCCCTAATATAATGGAGTTAGTGCGTAAGTTTAATTACACCTGTGTAGCTGAAGGAATAGAAACAACTGAGCAAGAAGCTATGTTAAAAAGCGCGGGTGTACATTATGGACAAGGTTGGAAATACGGCCGGCCAATGAAGGTCGATAAATTTAAACGGTATATAGCGCAGCAAACGCTTTAAAAAAGATCGACGATCTTTTTTAAAGCGTATAAGCAGCTAAATTTATTATAAAAACAGGCTAATTAGAATGATTAGATCAATATTTACAATGCTTTTGTTACTCTTAATAACTGGCTGCGCATCGCAATACCCTAATCAGCAAGTTGTCGGAAAGCAATTTCCAACGATTACTGGCGAAAGCTTAGAGAAGAAAGAATTTGTTATTCCGAGTGATTTTAACACTGAAAAAACCTTGCTCCTTATAGGCTATAAACAAGATAGCCAGTTTGATATTGATCGCTGGTTAATCGGTTTAGATATGGCCGGTGTAACACTCCCTACCTATGAGTTACCCACCATTGCCGGCATGGCACCGCGAATGTTTAGCACGTTTATTGATAATGGTATGCGCAAAGGGATTCCTAAAGAGTTATGGGGTGGTGTTATTACTATTTATAAAGACGGTGAAGCGGTGCAAAAGTTTACTGGTAACCAAAGTCCTAACAATTCGCGCGTTATTCTTATAGATAGCACAGGGAAAATATTATATTTTTACGACCGTGGTTTCTCTGTTGATGCACTCAATAAATTAAAGGCAAAAATATAACGTTTTAAAGTGTGGTCGTTATTTATGGAAAATTTAAATAACGGCTCAGTATAATTTTTCAGTACTGAGTATTGAGATAAAGCTAATAGGTAATGCTCAACAGATCAGAGCAGTATAATATATGAGGTATAGTATAAATTAATTTTTAAGCTATTGTTATTTATATGTATTAATTTTTTCGCTGCTTTTTTCTCTTTATTCTTAATACTAAAATCGCATTGTAAACCTCGGATATTTTAGTTAATCTAGTATCAAAGTTTCAAGGATGAAATCTATGCTAAAACCGCACACCGTATTTGTTAAAACCACCTTTCAATCTTCTTTTCACTGTGAAAGTTACACAATTATATTAAAAACTATGCAGGCTATTTTTGGTGATATAAAAATGGATGATGCATTGCCTAAACCTGACGCGCGCGACAAGTTTGATTTATATTTAATTGATGGTGCTAAAAATAACTGGCTTGATTTATTACCTGCTGATTTACTTTGTTTAGCAAAAAAGCATAAGGTTGTTTTATTTAATGTTGAGCAAGAGGCTGTTTGCGAAAAAAACTTACTATTAAATCATGTTAATGGTGTTTTTTATAAATCGGATGCGCCAGAAGTTATTTTTAAGGGGTTAGTTAGGGTCACATCGGATGAACTGTGGTTTACCCGAAAAGTAATTTCTAAAGCATTTAGTGATATTTTATTAGTTGCTTCGTCTTTTAACTCTTTAAAAGACGATATTACTTTAAAGCAAGACGATTATGCTCACCTGACCAAACGCGAAAAGTCGGTTATTCATTTAATTGCTCAAGGCGCGAGTAATAATACGATCGCGGATAAACTTAATATAAGCGATCACACCGTAAAAACTCATTTGTATAGTGCCTTCAAAAAAACAAATTCACGAAATAGAGTAGAGCTTGCAAACTGGGCCCAGCGTTATGTAGCGGTATTATTACCTATGAGTAAGTAGCTTATTGCGGCTAAATAACAACATAAACCACATAAAAAAGACTACGTAATGTAGCCTTTTTAGTTTTTTAAAATAAAATATTAAGCTGCTTTTTGAGCCCATAAGCCTTTATCAATGCCCTTTGTAACCAGGTCGGTCAGTGCTTTTTCTATTGCTTGAGTAACGCATATACTCATGGGTTCGTTGTCGCTAAAGCCACCTTCAGCTTCGGCAAGGCGCTTGTAGCTTACATATCTAAAAAAGCCTGCTCTCATTTCTTGGCTTAGTACTTTTTTGCTGGTGGCAACGCTCAATAGCACTTGGCCTGTTCGTACGTCTACGGCGCGTAAATATATTGAAATAGCATCTTCTCTATAAAGCTCAGAGGCGCCAATACCAAAGTACTCCATCCCTAAACCACCGGTTTTTACGTTGGTATCGTAGCTAATAATACCGCCTTCTAAAATTATTTTAGCGGTGGTTAATGGAGGGAGCTCAACACTGTTTGGGTTTTCTGATTGGGCTGCCCGAATAATTTTTCTTTCCGTTAATATATTTTGCAGACCTTCTCGTTCAACCGGTGTAAACCAGTCTGACTCATGAAGCGCTTGTACTAAAATAGAATTAGCGCCTTGTGTTACGGCAGTAGAAAAAGAACTTACATTTGTTTGGGGTTTGTATTGGCCTGTTTGATCTCTAAATGAGTAAACTGAAACCGGTATACTGCCTGCTGGCTTTGGTAAGTTTTTTAGATCGCTGAATATTTCTGTTGGCTCAAGGCTCATTGCATTTTGTTGTGACGGTGGAATTAATTTGCCTAATGTTGAGCAACCGCTTAGCAGTAATAGTATTGCTACTGTTATTATTTTTTTCATTATCCAAACCTCGGTACTTCAATAATCACGACGGTGTCATCAATAATATTTGTTATTTTGACTGTAATGGTATCAGCGGTGCTGGTGATGACTTCAATTTGATAATCGCCACTCATAAAAATTGAGTCTTGGTCAAAAATACTGTCTTCTATATCTTCCCCAAAGGCCATGTCTGTTATTTCACGTACCATACGGTTTAAATAAGTACGTTCAAGTGAGTCCTGAAATTGTTCAGCATAGCCTTTTTCGATTGAAGGCGCTTTATGCTTATTTTGGGCTTGTGCTTTACTCAATAGCATATTGGCATTAAGTGGGTTACCGCCAAAACTTGGGTTTATTGGGGTATAAACCATTTCAGTTGCTGATGCGCAAAAGGATAATGTTGTTATTATTGTAAATATTATTTTTTTCATTTTACCATCCATTTAAAGCCATATCTTTAGAAGATGTAGCCATGTTTGAGCGAGCCATTGCATCAATCACCGTATAGACCGCTTGTTCAACGCGTGCATTTAATGGCTCTAATCTGCGCCCTAAATAGGTTGCATATATAGTTTGATTGTTCATCACTAAGGTAAGCTTTGTTCCAGCTTTAGGTATTACTGTTTCTTTGATTTCAATGTTAAAACCAGCCGTTGAAGGCAAGTCTCGCCAGTAATTTGAAAATTCATAGTAAAATTGATGCCCAAATCGGCTAATGCTTCTATCAAGTAACAGCCCATCAATTTCAAGTTCATCTGCAGCAACACCTGGAGGGGCCAAATACAAAGCGAGTAAGAGCAGGAGAGTGATTTTTTTATTTATTTTCATAGTTTAAAATAGGGGAGTTGAAGCTCCCCTTTATTGTTATTAATTACATTTGTGTAATTGTGGCTGTATTGCCGTCGCCAATTTGAGTAACCGTTACAGTACTATTAACACCAATAACACCCCCCTCAACAATGTTGTCATTGCCAAGTTGAGTTACATTGAATGTAACGTTTTCACCACCTACTAAAAAAGGTGATTGCTCAGTACCAACAACCCAGTTATTTTCACCTTCTTGGGAAATATCTATGCTGTGGCCACTGCCTTCAACCATCATATCGATAAGGTTAAAGTCGCCATTTTGCGCAATATCAATTTGGTTAAAGTTACTATCAAGAATACCTGCAAGTGTAACCATGGTTTCATTTTGCAAGCCATCTTGTGTAATTTCGATGTCGTTTTCATTAGATGTAAGCGAAACGTCAGGGTAAGATGATTCAACAACGGCGATGTTTTCTTCACCAAGTTGGGTAAGGTTTACATCATTTCCTAAGCCATTAAAGTTTACTAAATGAGCTGAGTTAACATCGCCAAATTGACTAATTGTAAATTCATTATCTGAGCCTAATACGCCCATGTATGCTTCATTTTCGCTACCATTTTGAATGGCTGTTAGTTCGTTATCGTTACCAATTAACTCAGCAGTTGTTGTATTAAAGTCACCATTTTGCATCGCCATTACTTCGTTGTTTTCGCCTTCAAATAAAGCTGAATCAACATTATTAGCTAAGCCTTCTTGGTCTATACCTACTTCGTTATCGTTACCTACAATAGCAGTGAAATTAACGGTGTTGTCAGCACCTTCTTGCTCAACACCAAACTCATTATTGTCACCGTAAAGCTCTGTAAGTGTTACAGCATTTTGGTCGCCAACTTGCTCAATGTCTAACTCGTTATCGTTACCTTGTAGCGAGGTCACTCTGAACGTATTATAAAAGCCATCTTGCTCTACCATTACTGCATTATCGTCGCCTGTAGCGCTTGTAATTACAGCTTCATGCCATTCACCAGTTTGTAATGCGCTTAGCTCATTGCCACTGCCTTGCATGTCCATGTTGTAAAACCAATGACCACCTGTACCTTGTTCAATATCAACAATGTTGTCATCACCCACAATAGAGTTGATTGCTTCATTGTTAAAAAATAAACCTTCGCCCTCTTGTGAAACATAAAGCTGATTATTGTTGCCGGTGACTGTAGTTAAAGCACCATTGTACAAACCGTCCTGAGAGTATATTTGTACGTTGTTATCGCCAACGGTGGTTACTTCTACAAAGTTACCTGTTTGGAATTGCGATACCTCGGTCGTGTTGTCATTACCAATGGTGGTAACCTGCATTGTATTGCCATCACCATCTTGCAGCAGTAATGCTGTGTTACCTACTTGGGTTTGCGCAAGTACCATTGAATTGCTCGTGCTTTGCACAGACACTTTTGTGCTTAAATCAGATACTGAGCCAGATTTAGTTGCTGTATTTGCAAAGGTAGAGAAGCTTGTGCCCATTGCAATTGCCACTGCACAGCTTAAAAGTGATTTGTTTAACTTCATTATTTTCTCCTTGAAATAAAAATACCGAATGCCCTACGTTATTTTGTTTATATAGAGTATTCGCGTTTCCAGCATGCCGTGCCGGTATAAAGTTGTGATCTAAATGTTATTCAATGTTGTGTTGCGTTTTTTAAATGCACATTCACTGTATTCTTGAATTGTTAATTCTTAAATCATCTTTTTTTACCAATTTTTTTATTGTTTTAATACAATTGGTTATGGTGCTTATATTTTTATTCTCACTGTTTTATTAAAAAACCAGTAAAAATTGTTGATCTATTTAAGTGTCCGATTATAAGAATTTGGCTCATAAAAAAGACTGCTTTTAGTGTTTTTTTAGTTGCGCTACTGGTCAAAAATGTTGATTTTTTATTGTTTCCAATTTAAGGACTTGAGTAATTTTTGATTTGTTAGTTTGCTGGGTACATGCCATGTGATCTTTCTTATTCGATGTTGTCAGTAAACTTGCTTAAATTTTTAAGCTTAATCAACTATGGATAGAACAATGAAAACAAAATTATCTATTATTACACTTGCGCTTGTTCCTTGTTTAGCTGCTGCGCAACTACCAGAAACAAGTATTAAGCAATCAGTAACTGCAAGCAGTGATTCGCTTATTGTTAAATACAAAAAAAATGTGTCAGCTAAAATGCGTAAGCAAGCTCGGTCGTTAGTAAGAGCCAAAATCTCTGACATGAACAGCGATGAGGTTGATGATAACTATAAGTCTTTACTTTCAGGCCGCTTAGCTAAATTTAAAGTAACGGGTATGAGTACTAAAGAGGCGATTAAACGCCTTAAAACTCATCAGGCTATTGAGTATGTTGAGCCAGACTACCGTGTAAGCATTGCCACTACGCCAAATGATCCGCGTTTTGGTGACCTGTGGGGTTTAAATAACGAGGGTCAAACCGGTGGTGTAGCTGACGCCGATATTGATGCACCTGAAGCATGGTCAATTTCTACGGGTAGTAGAGATGTGGTTGTTGGTGTAATTGATACCGGTGTTGATTATAGTCATCCCGATCTTGTAGCTAATGCTTGGGTAAACCCTGGTGAGATTGCTGGCGATGGAATTGATAACGACGGTAACGGTTATGTTGATGATGTTCATGGCATCAATGCAATCACTAACACAGGTAACCCAATGGATGATGAAGGACATGGTACGCATGTTTCAGGAACCATTGGTGCAAGTGGTAACAATAACGAAGGTATTGTGGGTGTAAACCATGATGTATCTATCGCTGGTTGTAAATTTTTAGATGCTTCAGGTAGTGGTTCAACGTCTGATGCTATTAAATGTATTGACTACATGGTTGGTCTTAAAAACTCAGGTGTTAACTTACGCGTTTTAAATAATAGCTGGGGCGGAGGCGGTTATAGCCAAGCTTTAGCCGATGCGATAACGGCCAGTGAAGATGCAGACATTTTATTTGTAGCTGCTGCAGGTAACGGCGCAGTAGACAACGATGTAAACCCGCACTACCCATCTAACTACGAAAACGACAGCGTGCTATCGATCGCAAGTACCGATAGCAGTGATAACATGTCTGGTTTTTCACAGTGGGGCCTAGAAAGTGTTGATATGGGCGCGCCGGGTAGCGCTATTCTTTCAACTATTCCAGGTGGCGGTTACGCTAGTTATTCTGGCACTTCAATGGCAACTCCACATGTTGCAGGTGTGGCTGCTCTTGTTCTTTCAGTAAACCCTGATTTAACAGCCGTAGAGTTAAAAGAGTTGTTAATGAGCAGCGGCGATGCTAATACTGCTTTAACAGGTAAAACAGTTGCAGGTACGCGTTTAAATGCAAACCAGGCATTATTAGATGCTGATCCTACACCTGGCTTTAAATTATCGGTTACTCCTACAACTCAGCAAGCAACTGTTGGCGACACGGTTACCTACACGTTTGAAATTGGTTCGATTGCGCAGTGGGATGGCGATGTAGCGCTTTCTCTTAGCGCTGGTTTAGAGGGGGCAACATTAAGTGCTTCTACGGCACGCCCAGGTGATGAAGTTGTGTTAACTGTAAATACGTTTGATGACACGCCTTGGGGTAATTATGATTTTACTGTTGAGGCAAGTACAGATCAGCAGTTAAAAACACAAACTGTGTCATTAATGCTACAGCCTGCGGGCTTAAACGATTTTACATATAGCAGTGATGAAAACGTATCTATTCCAGATAACGATCCACAAGGTGCAAGCTCTGTAATTACCGTTGCTGATGATTTAACTCTTTTTGGCACTTCTGCCGATGTAAACATTACACATACTTGGTCTGGTGACTTGGTACTGACGCTAACATCAGCTCAAGGCTCTGAAGTTACGTTACAAAGTAACCAAGGTGGCAGTGACGACGATATTGTTAAAACATTTACATCAAGCGCATTTAACGGTGAAGTTGCAACAGGCGATTGGACATTAAGCGTTGTAGATACAGCTGGCTTAGACACGGGTAATATTAATGGTTGGTCCCTTACTTTTAGTGCTATTGGAGAGGTTACTCCTCAGCCACCACAAGCTAACTTTAACGCTGAAATAGAAGGCTTAACGGCCATGTTTACAGATTCAAGCACTGATGCTAATAACGATATTACACAGTGGAGCTGGAACTTTGGTGATGGTTCAATATCGTCTGATCAAAACCCAACTCATGTGTATGCTGGCTCTGGCAGCTACAACGTTGAATTAACCGTAACAGACAGCGAAGGTAATACGAGTACGTATATGCAAACGGTTGTTGTTAGTGATGTAGATATTGAGCTTACATTAAAACGCGCTAATAAATCACGCTTGGGTACTATGCGTGTAGATCTTAGCTGGGACACAGTAGGAGCTGAATCGATGAATGTTTACCGTAATGGTGAACTAATTGATACTACGTCGGATAACGGCCGCTACCGTGATTACGAGCGTGGTGCTTCACTTTCTAGCTACGATTACCAATTATGTGTTTCTGAAAACGTTTGTTCTAACATCGTCACAGTCACATTTAATTAAGTAACACCCCCTTAGAGTAACAAAAGCCCAGCTAAGCTGGGCTTTTTATGTTTTACAATGCCATTATTTTAGAAGCGTCGTCATAATTATAATTATTTGTATGGATGGGTTTTAAGCCAATGCTCCGCAACTTGCTCGCGCGTGGCAAACCATACCTGCTCATGCGAGCGGGCATATTTTAAAAAACGTGCGAGGGCTTTAATGCGGCCAGGGCGGCCAATTAAGCGGCAATGCAGCCCTATCGACATCATTTTTGGGGCGTTTTCACCTTGTGGGTCGCCTTCTTCATAAAGCGTATCGAATGCATCTTTTAAATAATTATAAAACTGATCGCCGGCGTTAAAACCTTGCACAGCAGCAAAGCGCATGTCGTTTACATCAAGCGTGTAGGGCACTATTAACTGTGGTTTACCTTCTTTAATACTGTAAAAGGGTAAGTCGTCGCTGTAATCGTCGGCGTCATATAAAAATGTGCCATTTTCTACCACTAGGGCAGCAGTATTTGGGCTTGTGCGTCCGGTGTACCAGCCTTTAGGCTTTTTACCGGTAAGTGCTTGAATGATCTCAATGGCTTTTTGCATGTGCTCGCGCTCGGTTTGTTTATCAATGTTTTGATAATTAATCCAGCGCAGGCCGTGGCTTGCAATTTCGTGCCCTGCATCAACAAAGGCTTTAGCTACATCGGGGTGGCGCTCAAGGGCCATTGCCACGGCAAAAATGGTGACCGGTATATCGTATTTTTTAAAGAGTTTAAGTAAACGCCATACACCTGCTCGCGAGCCATATTCGTAAATGGACTCCATGCTTATGTGGCGGTCTTCTACATGCGGGGCGCTGACTATTTCAGACAAAAATGTTTCAGCAGCTGCATCACCATGCAATACACAGTTTTCGCCGCCTTCTTCGTAATTTAATACCACTTGTACGGCTATGCGGGCTTTATTGGGCCAATTTGCATGGGGCACCTGTGAGCCATAACCAATTAAATCGCGCGGGTAGTGTTTAAATTGCTCGCTCATGTTATTGCTCCTTTTTAAGCGCTGTGAGCCAAGAGCCTAGCGTTTCGCGCTCTGCATCAGTCATTTTGGTCATATTTGCCAATGGCATGTCTTTGGTTATAAC
>Ga0207891_1000510_pt1 | contig 25485 bp, 24 predicted proteins | sample LinPmetageLP50_FD_184061 | JGI IMG/M metagenome (GOLD analysis project Ga0207891, IMG submission 184061) | Marine viral communities from the Pacific Ocean - LP-50 (SPAdes) | ecosystem: Environmental > Aquatic > Marine > Oceanic | place: Pacific Ocean | collected 2011-08-27 | reverse complement strand
CCCTTGGGCTCGTAATGACAACGTTTGCCCATCCCCCATTGGAAGTGGTTTGTACGCCTTCGGGTTAAAGATATTTCGAAGGGAGAAATTGTTAAAGGATAATCCTAAAGTTCCTACAAAACCTCCGCCACCATAACCTCCTTGTAACTCGATCTGGCTAGCCCCTTTTTCAACTAACGAATATTCTAAATCTAATGTTCCGCTATTTGGGTTTACGTTTTTAAACTCTGGCGATAGCTGTTCTGGATCAAAATAACCTAATTGTCCTAGTTCACGGAGTGTTCTTACGACATTCCGCTTGCTGTATTTTTGTCCTGGACGGGTTCTTAACTCTCTGTAGATTACATGATCATTAGTTTTTGTGTTACCCACTACTGTGATATGATCAAAATAAGCAATTTTACCTTCGATAATACGTATTTCAAAATCGATGGTGTCATTTCTAACAGCAACTTCTACTGGACTTAATCTAGAAAATAAATACCCAGTGTTTTGATACAGGTTTGTTAAGTCATTTGCTTCAGGATTTTCAACATCTGCAATACGTTCTTGTAATAAGACACCATTATAGGTCTCTCCTTTCTTTATCCCTAACTGTTGCCTTAATTGATTATCGGTATACACACTGTTTCCAATAAAACGAATGTCACCGAAGTAATATTTTTTGCCTTCTTCTATTTTTAATTTAAGCGCGATGTTTTTTTCGTCCTCTACGATAAGGGTATCACTTATAACTCGGGCATCTCTAAAGCCTTTAGATTTTAGTTTAGCTACAAGGGAAGCTTTGTCTTCTTCAAAAGTTTCTTCGGAATATTTAGACCTTTTAAAAACACGGAAGAAGTTTTTCTGCTTCACATTTTTCATCGCTCCTCGCAATTTTGCATCCGAAACTTCTTTATTACCTTCAATATCTATTGAGGATACTTTTACCCGTTCACCTTTATCAATAAGTATTTTAAGGTCTTTGCCTATGTCTGCTCCTGTAGAATCTGTGACGGGTACTGTTGTAAGCACAACTTGTATATTTAAAAAACCATCCTTCTTATATTTGTTTGTTAAATAGTTCTTAGTTGTGGTGAGTAAATTTTTAGTAAGCTTTGCGCCTTTGGTAAGGTTGTTATCAGCGATAACTTCTTTTTTCTTATTTTTACGTATCCCCTCAATGGTAACCTCATTTAATTTGGGGAGTTCAACAATATAGAGCTCGAGATCAACGAGATCTCCGTCCACATTGGTAACATAAAATGCAATGTCACTAAAGAGGTTTTGTTCCCAAAGTTTCTTTGTGATAGAACTTAATTTTTCTCCAGGAATAAAGAGTTGATCCCCTTTTTTTAATCCTGTAAAGGCAATTACTGTTTGCTCATTAAAGTTTTGAGCACCGGTGACTTCGATTTTGTTAATAGTAAATTTTTTGCCATTGTCGAGCTCTTTTTGTTGTGCTTGACTGGTGAAAAATGATACTATTGTAAAAATTAAAATACAATAAACCCTTTTGTAAGTATGCAATAATAAGCCGTTATTTGAGCTGTTCGCTTGTCTTTCCAAATCTTCTTTCTCTATTTTGATAATTTAATATTGCTTCAAAAAGATGGTTTTTTGTGTAATCTGGCCAAAGGGTATCTGTAAAATACAATTCGGCATACGCAATTTGCCATAATAAAAAATTACTGATACGTTGTTCTCCACTGGTACGTATCAATAAGTCTACGTCAGGTAAATCACGGGTATATAGATGATTGTTAATAACCGTTTCGTCAATAATTTCGGGCGAAATTAGGTTATTTTTTACTTTAAGACTAATCTCTTTAATGGTTTTTACAATTTCCTCCCTCGATCCATAACTCAGCGCTAAGGTTAAGGTCATTCTTGTATGTGATTTTGTCTGCTCCATCACATCTTTCAACTCTTTACGCGCTTTTTTAGGTAGCGCATCCAGATTGCCAATGGCGTTGAGTTTGATGTTATTATCTGTTAAAGTTTTAATTTCTTTTTTTAAGGAAGAGACTAAAAGTTTCATAAGGAGTTCTACTTCTAATTTAGGACGGTTCCAATTTTCAGTAGAAAAAGCGTACAATGTAAGATAAGGAATATTGATTTCGGCACATGCTTCTACAATTTCTCGTACTGCTTTTGTTCCGTTTTCGTGACCAATGGATCTAAATAATCCCTTTTGTTTTGCCCATCGACCGTTACCGTCCATGATGACGGCGAGATGTTTGGGGAGCTTATTTATATCTATCTGGTCTTGTAAATTCATTTCATCTTATTAAACCATGTTGTTTCTGCAATAGCTATTCTTTTTAAAATTCTTCCTAAAGACTTCTTTAATTTTTAAAAATTACAATAACAGGGTTGTCTTCCAAAAGTAAATGCTAAAGTTATCCCGGTAAACACATACCAGTCATCGCTATTAACATTACCAAAGCGTAAACTTTCTTCGTCTTCTAGCCCATTTACAGGGAAACTGCCATCTAAATCATCTGTAAATGTGTATCTCGCGCCTACCTCCATACCTAATACAAAATTAGATCCCAGGGTTGTTTTAAAACCAACGACCATAGGAATTGCTATAGATCCAGCGTTGTCATAATCAGTTATTCTATCATTTCCTCTTTTGAAGAGGGCATTGTAGCTAAAATATGTCAACCCAGTATACAAATAAGGCGCTGCAGCGGGTCTTCCGCTATATACATCAAAGTCCCAAAAGGATAATTCTATTCCTGCAGACGCTTCTAAAATGGTATTCTGAAAAGAATATCCTCTTTCTTGTCTTCTTGTTTCTGTGCTTTCAAGATCGTCGCCTTCTATTCGAGAATAAATAAAAGATCCTCTAAATGCGTGGCGTGCACTCCTATTCCATTTAAAAATAGCTCCAAAGGCGGGTGTTTTAGGTGCGATAAAATTTGTTTTACCCACGTCACCTATATAATTAGAACCACCTAGGAAACCACCGATTTCATACGTTTGTGAATTAACTGAAAATGATACAGTTATAATAAAAATAGCGACTGCTAAATACCTCATATACTTCAAAAGTTTGCAAATATAATAATAATCTTCGCTTCACCACGTGTTAAGCGAAATAGTCTTAGTTGATTAACAAATATTAGCGAATTTTATTGTCTAATTCCGTTTGTCTTCACCCCATAATAATTTTTGGCGAAGTGTTTTAATGAAGCTGTCATCTGGAAGTTGTACAAATTTTACAGTAAATGGAGCTCTTTTGATAATAAGTGTAGTTTCATTTTCTAAGGTAATTATTCTGGAATCCAACGAAACCAGAAAATGTTTCTCTCGACCACTTACCTTTAATGAGATAGTGTTGCTGTCTGGTAATACAAGAGGTCTGGCATTGAGGTTATGGGCCGCAATGGGAGTAATTATCAAGCTATTTGTGCTAGGGTCTACAACAGGGCCTCCACAACTTAGCGAATATCCCGTCGAACCAGTAGGTGTTGCTACAATGAGACCATCACTCCAGTAAGAATTTAAGTATTTGTTGTTGACTTTCGTTTCAACTTTAATCATCGAAGTGGTATTTTTTCTATTAACAGCTACTTCGTTGAGTGCAAAATTTAAAGTTGTGAGTTCCTCGCTTTCGGGCTCTGTGGTAATAGTGAGTAAGCTTCGTTCGGAGACGGAATAGTCTCCATTTAAAATCTGAGAAAGACTTTCGGTTATCTTTTCTTTTTGGATGGTGGCCAGAAATCCTAACCTTCCAGTGTTTATACCTACAATAGGAATGTTAAGATCCCGCACATACGTTACAGATTTTAAGGTTGTACCATCACCACCAATACTAAAGAAGAGATCGTATGATGAGTCGAGTTGTTTAAAAGTGGCAATTTCAGTAAAATTGGTTTTTATTTCGTGATGCTGATTTAGGATGTTCAAAAAATTTTCTTCGATTACAATTTCAACATCTTTTTTTTGTAACGCATCTAGTATTAGCTGAATATAGATTTCAGAATTCTCATGATAAAATTGCCCGTAGATTCCAATTTTCATCGATTACATGTTTAGGTATTTGTCAAGGTATTCTGAACGTTTCTTAAGGTCTTCTAAAAACCTGTCTTCTTCATGATTAGAAATCACATTATAACTGTATCGCCTAAAAGTTTGCACAATGCTGTTCAGTCCAGTGTGCCCTATTTTAATGGTGGCCTGTATGATGTCTTTTTCCATTTTAGAAATAAATACGCCAAGTATTTTGGCATCATTGCTCTCTACAATCTGGCAAATTTCACTAAAAGAATAATCATGTATCCCTTTTTCTACTACAATAATACCTCCTGCTTCATTAAGAAACGGCGTGTCGTTAAAAAGGTTCATAATGTCACTTAATTCGTAATAGCCCAAGTATTGTCCTTTGTTATCGAGAACAGGCATAATATTACTGTTGTTGAGCGCAAAGGCTTCTAAGATATCTAACCAATTTGTTTCATCACGAACAAAAAAAGGCTCTAAAGCATATTGAAATTCACCTATTGATTTTGATCCGTCAAAACAATAAGCGTCTGTCTCGTTGATACAGCCCACATAAGCACTGTCTTTTTTAACAGGAATATGAGAATAGGTGAGTTGGTTAAAGATCGTCTGTACCTCCTTAATATTTGCGGAGATATCAAACGGCTCTATATCGTTAATTATATAATGTTGGGTTTTCACAAGTACAAATTTTTATGCAAATTACTTAAAATATAGCTTCAAAACCGTGCCAAAGCATTGTATTTTTGTTTTTAAAGAGCAATCTAATATGACAAAATTAAGTGTAAATATCAATAAAATTGCCACATTACGTAACGCAAGAGGAGGGAATGTGCCAAATGTAGTGCAGGCAGCTGTTGACGTTCAACGCTTTGGGGCGCATGGTGTGACAATACATCCTAGGCCAGATGAGCGACATATAACCTATCAAGATGCTTACGATCTTAAACCTGTTGTCACTGCGGAATATAATATAGAAGGCAACCCGATCAAAAAATTTATGGATATGGTGCTAGCGCTAAAACCAACCCAGGTGACGCTCGTTCCAGATTCGATCCATGCCATTACGTCAAATGCAGGGTGGGATACGATTAAGAATAAAGACTTTTTAGCCGAAATTATTTCTGAATGTAAACGCAACCAAATAAGAACCTCCATCTTTGTAGATCCAGATGTGGCCATGATCGAAGGTGCTGCAAATACAGGAACCGACAGGATCGAGCTTTACACCGAAGATTTCGCTAAACAATTTAGTCTCGGGAATAAAAATGGGATTACACCTTATTGCGATTGTGCTATTTTAGCAGACAAATTAGGATTGGGAATAAACGCAGGCCATGATCTATCGTTAGAGAATATTCAATTTTTTAAAGCGAATATTCCTAACTTACTCGAAGTTTCTATTGGTCATGCGCTTATCTGCGAAGCAATTTACCAGGGACTTGAAAATGTCGTGAAACAGTATCTAAAAAAATTACAATAAATGCTATTACATTCACAAATACTTGGCGAAGGCAAGCCTTTTCTTATTCTGCACGGTTTTCTTGGCATGGGCGATAATTGGAAAACGTTGGGCAATCAGTTTTCTGAAGACGGATATGAAGTGCACCTCATAGACCAACGCAATCACGGGCGCAGTTTTCACAAAGAGGCCATGAGCTACAAACTAATGGCCGAAGATTTGAAAGCGTATTGCGATGCCAAGGGATTAAATGATATTGTTTTATTGGGACATTCTATGGGTGGTAAGACAGCAATGCAATTTGCAATTCAATATCCTGAAATAGTATCAAAGTTATTGGTAGCCGATATTGCACCAAAAGAATACCCGCAACACCATCAAGACATCCTCAAGGCACTTGCAACGCTCGATTTTACTGAAATAAAAAGCAGAGGTGCCGCAGAAAAAGTACTGTCAGAATATATTAAGGATTTGGGAACGCGACAATTTTTACTCAAAAATTTATACTGGAAAGAAAAAGAGCAGCTCGCATTACGAATGAATCTCCCTGTGCTTTCAGAAAAAATAGATGAGATTGGTAAAGCGTTACCGATAGATGCTATTTTTAAAGGAGCGACCTTATTTTTACGGGGTTCAAAATCGGGTTACATTGAAGATATGGATGCGATTTTAATAAAAAAACAGTTTCCAAATTCAGAAATTAAAACTATTTCTAATGCTGGACATTGGTTACATGCAGAAAATCCGTCTGAATTTTATGAAATTGTTAAGAATTTTTTATAGTATTGCAGAAAATATTTTATTATGTATGCATAATAAATTGAGCTTAATAGCTAAATGTTATGTATTTTAATGGCTAATTTTATTTAACAAGTATCTTAATTTAACAAAAACTAATATGAAAAAAGTTTTACTTCTTGCTGTATTTGTCTTAGCAACAGCAACAACGTATGCCGGGGGTTACCGTGTGAGTTTACAGGGTAATAAATCTTTGGCGATGGGACATACAGGGGTTGCTGTGGTGAATACAGAATCCATGTTTTTTAACCCAGCCGGTTTAGTGCACCTTGAGAATAAACTAAACATCACTGTAGGTGGGTTTGGTGTATTTTCTAATGTTGCATACCAAAATGAAAGTACTGGTGATTTTGCCCGAACCGATAGTGGGGTAGGTACGCCATTTTATGCTTATGCATCTTATGCTATTACAGATTGGTTAACCGCAGGGATTGGTGTTTACACTCCTTACGGTAGTGGAGTAGAATATGAAGACGATTGGGCGGGATCTCATTTAGTAAATAATATTGATCTTGCTGCTATCTACTTTCAGCCTACTGTTTCAGTAAAACTGGGTGAGTATTTTAGTGTAGGTGGAGGGCCAATCTTTGTAACTGGCTCAGTAAACTTTAATAGAAACTTAAATCGAACGCTAACAGATCTTGATGGTAACCGTTCTGAGGTGACTATTGACGCTAGTGGTGTTACCGGTACAGGGTGGACTGCTGGTTTAATGTTTTCCCCAACAGATAAATTGAATATCGGCTTTAACTATAGAGCAGAAATTATTCTAGAGGCTGAAGATGGAGATGCAGATTTTGAAAACGTTCCTAATACCCCATTAGCACCCTTTTCAGATACAACTTTTGATGCTGAGTTGCCTTTGCCTGCTGAATTGAGCGTAGGTTTGGCATATGAGTTTTGTGACAAATGGCTTTTTGCGTTCGATTTTAACAGACAGTTTTGGGATGTATATTCTTCGTTAGATATTGATTTTGCAGATCCGAATATCCCAGATTCGTTCAATCAAAGAAACTACAAAAACTCTTCTACCTATCGTTTCGGATTACAATATGAAGCAACAAGTATGTTTACGCTGAGAGCTGGTTATTATTTTGATGAGTCTCCAGTAAGAGATGGCTTTTTTGCTCCAGAAACGCCTCGTAATGACAGTAATAATTTTACAGCGGGACTTACATTCAACGTAAGTGACAGCTTCCAGATAGATGCTTCATTCTTATATTCTCATTTCGAAGAAATAGACGCCTCTTATGACGCCTACTTTGAAAATGGACAGGCAGTTCCTTTTGGAGGGACTTATAAGTCGAACGCGTTTGTTCCTGGAATTGGCGTAACGTACAAAATGTAATTAAAAAATTAAGAAAAGATGAAAAATAGTATAAAAATATTAGCAGGCTTAGTAGCTATTGGCTTCATGAGTTGCGAACCAGAATTTGATAATTCTGTTGAAGATGAAGGTTTTTTCAGTAGTGGAACAGCTAATTTAACTAATTATGTAGCTGTAGGAAATTCGCTAACTGCTGGTTTTGCAGATGGAGCACTCTATATAACAGGACAACAAAACTCGTACCCTAATATCATGGCACAACAATTTGAGTTTGTTGGAGGGGGTGAATTTACTCAACCTTTGACCAATGATAACTTGGGAGGACTTTTATTAGGTGGTAATCAGATTACACAAAACAGATTTGTTCTTGCCGTTGGGGCTGATGGTAATCCAGGACCAGTTATTTTGGACGGGATGCCAACTACCGAAATTACAACAAGTGCTACGGGGCCATTTAATAACATGGGAGTTCCAGGAGCAAAAAGTTTTCATTTGGTAGCACCTGGTTACGGTAATGTGGCAGGAGTTCCTTCGGGAGCGGCAAACCCTTATTTTGCGAGATTTGCTACAAGCGATAACGCTACTGTAATTGGTGACGCAGTAAGCTTGAACCCAACATTCTTTAGCCTTTGGATTGGTAACAATGACATCTTGAGTTATGCAACTTCAGGTGGTTCTGGTGTATACCAACAAGGAAATTTAGATCCAACTACATATGGCTCTAATGACATTACAGACCCTAATGTATTTGCAAGTGTATATAGCCAGGAAGTAGCGGCATTAGCAGCTGGAGCGTCAGGAGGTGTTTTAGTAAACATTCCAGATGTAACTTCTATTCCTTTTTTCACCACAGTGCCAGCACAATCAATACCATTAGATGCGGCGACTGCAGGGGCTGTAAACGCACAGTTTGCTTTATATAACACTCAGGTTTTAGGTGGTTTGGCACAAGCTGGGTTTATTTCACCAGAAGAAGCGGCGGCTAGACAAATTAACTTTTCTGCAGGTGTAAATTTTCCAATACTAATGGATGATGACCTTACAGATCTTACACAGATTTTACAAGGACCTCCTTTTAACTTGCCAGCTCAAACAGCTGCTTTGTTAGGGCAATTGCGACAAGCAAATAACACCGATTTAGTGGTGTTGACAGCTTCTTCTGTTCTGGGGACCACTCCAGACCCTAATAATCCATTAGGGGTTGTAGGGGTTTCTATTCCATTAGGAGATCAATTTGTGTTAACACAGCAAGAACAGATTAGAGTTACGGCGGCGACAAATTCTTATAACCAAACTATCCAAGCAGTAGCTTTGGCCAATGATTTAGCATTTGTGGATGCAAGAACTGCATTAGGTCAATTAACAATGGGTATCCCTTACGATGGAGGTGTTTTAACGTCTACGTTTGCAACTGGAGGTGCATTTTCACTTGATGGTGTGCACCCAACACCTCGTGGTTATGCGTATACTGCTAACTTGATTATTGACGCTATCAATAATAAATATGATGCGACAATACCAATGGTGAACATTGGTAATTATGCAACTGTGACAGCAGCGAACAACTAAATTATCATAATTTAAAAATTAAAACCGCTTTCAAATTAAGTTTTGAAGGCGGTTTTTTTTATCTTTAATATTCACAAAAAGACATTACGTATGAAATTGGTTATAAAATTGTTATTGACCGCAGTAGCCGTTGTTATTTTAGCAAAAATTCTTCCGGGAGTAGCTGTTGGCGGATATGTGTCTGCAATTATTGTAGCAATAGTATTGGCCTTATTAAGGCTTATCGTAAAGCCGATCCTTGTGTTTTTAACCTTTCCAGTTACCATTATAACATTGGGTCTTTTTTTGTTAGTTATTAATGCGGTTATTATTTTAATGGCAGATGCGTTTATTGATGGGTTTGCAGTACGTAATTTCTGGTGGGCATTACTTTTTAGTTTACTACTTTCTTTTATACAGTCTATATTTAATTCGTTTATTGAAGAGAAAAAATAACACGTTGAATTACAGATTGTAATTACTTGTTGTAATGCTAGAATTATCGTAGTTTTGCAATCCGAAAATAACGTAGTAAATTTTTCAGAAAAATGAACATTACAAAAAAAGATATTGATAATTTGAATGCTGTGGTTACAGTAGAAATATCAAAGGATGACTATCAAGACAAGGTTGATTCGATCTTAAAAAATTATAGAAAGACAGCCAATATTCCAGGTTTTAGAAAAGGCCAGATCCCAATGGGGATGGTGAAAAAACAATACGGAAAAGCTGTTTTGGTGGAAGAAGTAAACAAATTGTTGCAAGACAATCTTCACAAATACCTAACCGAAGAAAAATTAGATGTTTTAGGCAACCCACTCCCTAAAAACGAAACGGATATCGATTGGGAAACCGATGATTTTTCGTTCGAATTTGATTTGGGTCTCGCGCCAAAATTTGAGGTTGACCTAAAGAAAAAAGCGGTTACCAACTACAAGATCGTTGCCGATGACAAAATGCTTGAAAATCAAGTGAAGACCATCCGTAAGCAATACGGGAAACTAATTTCTAAGAAGAGCGTAGAAAAAGGTGACGAGATCACAGGAACTTTTACTGCTGAAGAAAAAGAAATTGATAATAAAGCAACTATTTCTACGGAAGATATAAAAGGTAAAAAACAGCTTGCTACCCTTATGGGTGCTAAGGTGGGTGATACAGTTACTTTAAAAACGAAAGGACTTTTTAATGATGATCATGACAATCAAAAGCACCTAGGAGTTCCTCATGAGGATGCACATGGGCTTGATGTTGAAGTTATTTTTGCGATCGAAGAAATCAATACAAGAGAAATGGCCGAGTTGAACCAAGAGTTGTTTGACAAACTTTTTGGGGAAGGCGTTGTGACTTCAGAAAAAGAACTAAAAGAAAAAATCAAGGAGGATGCCGAAAAACAATTTGAGCAACAGAGCGATCAAAAAATGCTCAATGATGTGGTTGAATCGTTAATCGAAAATACAAAATTTGACCTTCCGAAGGATTTCTTAGAGCGATGGATACAAGTTTCAGGAGAGAAAAAACTATCTGAAGAAGAAGCGAAAGCCGAGTACGAAAGAAGTGAAAAAGGTTTGCGTTATCAATTAATCGAAGGTAAACTAAGAGCAGAAAACAACCTGCAAGTAACTTTTGATGAATTAAAAGCTTACGCAAAGGATATGATCAAAGCGCAAATGGCGCAATTTGGTCAAATGGATCCTTCAGAAGAAGAGTTAGATAGTATTTCTGCACGTATTCTTTCGAACCAGGATGAGGTAAAGCGTATGAGTGAGCAGTTAAACACCAACAAATTGCTTGACTTTTTTAAAGAGAACGCTAAGCTGAAAACAAAAGAAGTTACCTACGATAAATTCATCAAAGAAGCGTACGAGTAATTGAGTAATAAAATGGTTATCTTTAGGCGTTGGATTTTTGTAATCTAACGCCTAATTTATTTTTAAGAAAAAACAGTACTTTTTTATGAATTACCAAAAAGAATTTAAAGATTTTGCAATCAAAGATCAAGGAGTTAGCAGTACTTATTATGATAAAATAATGAGTTCTATGTATCCTGTAGGTCTTACTCCAAATATTATAGAAGAACGACAAATGAATGCTGTTGCGATGGATGTATTTTCACGCTTGATGATGGATCGCATTATATTTCTTGGAACGGGTATTAACGATCAGGTTGCCAATATCGTTCAAGCACAGTTATTATTTTTAGCGAGTACCGACTCTGCCAGAGATATTCAAATTTATATAAACTCTCCCGGAGGAAGCGTATATGCTGGATTAGGTATTTACGATACCATGCAGTTTATAACACCAGATGTCGCTACTATTTGTACCGGAATGGCTGCTTCTATGGCCGCCGTATTATTATGTGCAGGCGAAAAAGGCAAACGTAGTGGCTTAACACACTCAAGGGTGATGATCCATCAACCAATGGGAGGTGCACAAGGACAGGCTAGCGATATCGAGATCACAGCGCGTGAAATCATAACACTAAAAGAAGAACTTTATAAAATAATCGCAAATCATAGCGGGCAGACGTATGAGAAAGTTTATGAAGATAGTGACCGTGACTATTGGATGAAAGCAGATAGGGCTTTAGAATATGGAATGATAGACGAAATTTTATCTCGAAAGAAGAAATAAAATAGTAAAAGAAAGATAGCAGTTATGCCGAAAGAAGAAGGATTAGAATGTTCATTTTGTGGTCGGAAAAAAGCCGATACCAGCTTGCTTATTGCAGGACTCGATGCGCATATATGTGATCGATGTATTGAGCAGGCACACGGGATTGTGGTTGAAGAAGCCTTGCACTCCTCTAATAGTGAGTTAAGTAAAGAGCTTATCTTAAAAAAGCCAAAATCGATTAAAGAGTTTTTAGATGATTACGTAATTGGTCAAGATCATACCAAGAGAGTCATGTCTGTAGCTGTATATAATCACTATAAACGATTGTTACAACCCAAATCTGACGATGATATTGAGATACAAAAGAGTAATATCATCATGGTGGGGGAAACAGGTACGGGAAAAACCCTTGTGGCAAAAACGATTGCGCGTATGTTAAACGTACCGCTAGCGATAGTGGATGCAACGGTGCTTACTGAAGCTGGGTACGTAGGAGAAGACGTAGAAAGTATATTAACCCGTTTGCTTCAGGCGGCAGATTACAACTTAGAAAAAGCACAAAACGGAATTGTCTTTATCGATGAGATAGATAAAATTGCGCGTAAGAGTGATAATCCTTCCATAACACGTGATGTGAGTGGAGAAGGCGTACAGCAAGCCTTGTTGAAGCTTTTAGAGGGTACTACTGTTAACGTACCGCCAAAAGGAGGAAGAAAACATCCCGATCAAAAATTTATTGAAGTAAATACTGAAAACATCTTATTTATTGCAGGTGGCGCCTTCGATGGTATTAATCGTCATATTTCAAAACGATTAAATATGCAAGCGGTAGGTTTTAGCGCCACTGTAAAAGAAGAATCGATGGATCGCGATAATCTATTGCGATACATTATCCCGAGGGATTTAAAAGACTTCGGCTTGATACCTGAAATAATAGGACGGCTACCGGTATTGACCTATATGCAACCTCTGGATAAGGACACCTTACGAGCAATTTTGACTGAGCCTAAAAATGCGATCATCAAACAATACAAAAAATTGTTTGAAATGGATGGTATTGACTTTGTGATTACCACAGAGGCACTTGACTTTATTGTAGAGCAAGCGATTGTTTATAAACTTGGGGCACGTGGTCTTAGATCACTCTGTGAGGCTGTTTTAACCGATGCAATGTATGAATTGCCAGGAACTGACGAGAAATCGCTTAAAGTGACACGAGAATACGCAGAGAGCAAACTCAATAAGTCTACGATTAAAAAACTGAAAGCCGTTTCTTAACACATTAGAAATATACAAAGCAAAAGAGCCATAAACAATATTTCGTTTATGGCTCTTTTAATAAAACTTAACTTGACCTAAATTTATGGAGTAGCTATGGCAGTTTTAGATTTCTTGTTTAAAATCTTTTGCTGCATTTGCTCTTTCTTATTTTTTAAAGTATATCCTGCGATCTCTTTATTGTTATTAGTAGCATTACTTACAGAACCACAAGAAGTAAGTGAGGCTGTGAAAATTGCTATTATCGAGATATAAACTATTTTTTTCATTGTGATGCTTGCTATTATTCTGATGCAAACATATGGTGTAAGAAAAATACTACCAAAACTTTTAGTTGAAGTGACCTAGATACTCGTTGAAATGCACAGTCATTTTTCCTAATCGGTTAAGTGTATAAAACCCTCGGTGTATGACAATTTTTTAATCGAAGAAAGTTGCCTTTAATCGATAGTTACGATTTCTTGAGTGTGTAGAAGTACTCGTTTAAAACCAATTCTTCTTCAAAGTCCTCGGGAAAGCAATCCAATTTTTGCCCTAGCTCGAGACTGCTCGATCTTTTTTCTAATGTATACCCATCAATAGTCTTGTAAAAGTTATGTGGTAGCGAAGTGAATGGATTTTCATGACTGTCCAGCACATCGGTGAAATATAATTTTAGATTAGAGAAGACTTCTGTGTTATTAACGCCGTTGTCAAAACTAACGCATAATAATACATCATCCTTTTTTTGAATACGTTCGCACAAACGAAGTACAGATTCTATTTGTTTTTTATTCAGAAAAAAGAAAACCCCTTCTATTAAGATGATTGTTTTGGGTTTTTTATAGGCTTTTATAAAAGTTACGATATCTCCATGATGATTTTCATCTGTGATATCACCACTCATATGTACTACATTCCTGTTTGGCAGCTTTCCGTTTGAAATAAATGAATTAATTGCGTCTTTTTTATAGGCAACTATTTGCGGCAATTCGATTTCAATAGTACATACGCTTTTGGGTAGAATATAAGGGTACATACTAAAACCGGCACCAAGATTTATAAAAAGAGTATCCTCATTTTTTTCAGTAAAATCCTGTAAGACGTTGTGAAAATATCTGTTACGCATGCAATGAAGTAATTCATCATGTTCAGAAACTTTTTCAGAAAAATCATCTGCCCAACTTTTTAGATCGCCTTTTGGCCAAAGTTTGGCATAGGGATCTTTGCTCAAAGCTTCGTGTTGCGCACGATAATACGCAATCATAAAAGCAGTATCGTGTACTTCCTTTTTCATGATCAGGAATTTAAGTGTAGCAGCTCTTCGAGATAATCGCGACTATTAGATAGTCTCGGAACTTTGTGTTGACCGCCCAGTTTGTTATTTAATTTTAACCAATCGTAAAATAGTTTTTCTCTGGCAAAATGTATGGTGGGTGCTCTAAGTGTAGTGTTGTTAAAACGCTTGGCTTCATAATCGCTATTAACTTCTTGTAATGCACTATCAAGGTATTGTATAAACGCTTCATGGTTTGTAGGTGGCTTTTTAAACTCAATGATCCACTCATGCGCTCCTTTTTCTTTTCCATGCATAAAGATGGGCGCTGCGGTGTAATCTATAATTTCGCTATTGGTAAGTGTGGTGGCTTTTCTAAGAGCCGCTTCGGCATTTTCGATGATCAATTCTTCTCCAAAAGCATTTATATGGTGTTTTGTTCTTCCTGTAACTTTAATTCTAAAAGGGTCTATAGAGGTAAATCGAATTGTATCGCCCACTTTATAGCGCCATAAACCCGCATTGGTAGTAATTACGATGGCATAATTTTTATCAATTTCAACCTCCGCTAAAGGAATTATTTTTTCTGAAGGTGTCCCATAAATATCCATTGGGATAAATTCATAGAAAATACCATAATCAAGCATTAGCAATAACTCCTTATTCGCGTTTCTATCCTGAATGGCAAAAAATCCTTCCGAAGCATTATAAATCTCATAGTACCTAAAATTATCTTTCGGTAAAATTTTATTGTACTGTTCAATGTAGGGCTCAAAGCTAACGCCACCATGAAAATACACTTCAAGATTCGGCCAGATATCGAAGAGATTTTCTTTTCCCGTTGTTTCCATTACATTATTGAGTAAAACAAGCATCCAGGAAGGAACGCCAGCAAGACTGGTCACGTTTTCCCAAATGGTTTCGTTTACAATAACCTGCATTTTAGTTTCCCAATCGGCCATTAGGGAAATATCGTTCTTTGGTGTGCTGCTAAATTCTGCCCAGAAAGGCATGTTGTCTATCAATATTGCCGAAAGATCTCCAAAGACAGTCCCGTTTTCCTTATAGAGCTCTTTGCTGCCTCCTAATCGCAACCCTTTGCCGACAAATAATTGCGAGTCGGGATTGTTATTAAGATACATGCATAATAAGTCTTTACTAGCCGCATAATGACAATTCTCTAAGGAATCATCGCTCACAGGTATAAACTTGCTTTTTGCATTCGTGGTGCCACTTGATTTTGCAAACCATTTTATAGGTGTGGGCCAGAAAATATTAGTTTCACCTCGTCGTGCACGCTCTATGAGGGGTTCATTAAGTTCATAATTGGTTAGCGGAACCCTTTCAGCAAACTCCCGGTAGGTTTTAATAGAGGCAAAATCATATTGTAACCCTATTTCTGTATTTTTTGCTTTATATAGTAAGTGATGTAAGAGTTCTTCTTGCACATCAATAGGGTACTTTAAAAATAGGCCTATTTGGTGAGACCTTTTTTTTAAAAACCATGAGGCAATCGAGTTTACAATGGGTATTGGCATATTTTTGACCTATCTTTATGCTTTAAAAGTACAATTTTATTTTTATGCAGTACAACGGCGTTTTAACTAAAATGCAAACCGAAAACGGTTCGCCCATACATTACTACCTGGTTTTTGAAAATGACTTCCTAAATATGAACCAGTTACTGGATAAAAAGATAGCTATTCGGTTTGAAGGATATCAATGTCTCAATTGTGGATTAAACAAAAAAATATACCGTCAGGGCTTCTGTTATGACTGTTTTTACGAAATTCCGCAAGCTGCAGACTGGATTATGCGACCAGAATTGAGCACGGCACATTTAGATAAGGAAGACCGGGATTTGGTTTATGAAAAAAAGGTACAGTTGCAGCCACATATTGTGTATTTAGCAAATAGTAGCAATGTAAAAGTAGGAGTGACCAGAAAAACTCAGGTACCTACACGATGGATAGATCAAGGAGCGCACGAGGCGATTGAAATTGTAGAAGTCCCTAACCGATATCTCGCAGGGATTACTGAAGTTGCTTTAAAAGAACATGTGGCAGACAAAACAAATTGGCGTACGATGCTTAAAAATGAGATTGTAGATGAAAATTTGGTGGAATGGCGCCAAAAATTAAAGCAATTTATTCCTGAAGAAGCACAACAATATTTCATAGAAAATAACAGCGAAACACATTTAGATTTCCCCGTATTGCAATACCCTAAAAAATTGAAAAGCCTTAATCTAGCCAAAACACCAAGCTATGAAGGGGTTTTAAAAGGCATCAAAGGGCAATATCTTATTTTTGAAGATAACACTGTTTTTAATGTGCGGAGTAGTGAAGGGTATATAGTCAGTTTACACGTTACTCCATAAGCATTCGTACGGCTTGTACAATCGTACCAGCTATAAGAGCCACTCCTATAATTTTATAAACGATTTCATTGTCTTTTTTCTTTTTGTCTTTTTTTCGACCCATTCTTCCATAGGTATAGAGTACAATTATTCTTCCAAAAAAAATACCGTTGAAAAATAATATTAAGTTTAAAAGGGGGCTTGATTTTGACAGGGTGAGCAAATAGGTATTTGCTAAAGAGATCACAAGAATCCAAAAAATAAGCGCGGGAGGGTTAAGGAACGATAAAATAGCTCCTTTGTAGAAATTAGAAATTTGCCATTTTTTATTTAAAGGATTTTCAAACGAAAGATTCATTTTTTTCCGAAGTAGAATAAATACTCCGATTACAAAAAACACAGCGAGAAATAGAATGTGAAGCCATTGATTGTTTTCAAAATAATTCGTAAAAAGCCTATGATAGAATAAAGCTAAAAAAGCGAGTAGCGTAGAACCTAAAGCAGCACCGTAAGCAATGAACATTGCTTTTTTTAATGTTTTATCCATTGCGGTGGTTACTACAGCCACATTGGTTGAGCTTACAGGAATAGACCCTAGAGCGGAGATAAGAAGTCCTGTTAGAAAGAAAAAAACCAGCATTAAAATTTCATTTATCATAAGCGCTTTGCATTGGCAGGTTGCTACACTCCTATAAAGATAGGGTCTTCTGGGGAGGTTTCATAGCTGTTAGAATTAATTTAGCATAGAATTAGTTAATAAAAAACCGGACGCTTTGAATAATACTCACAATAAGTAATGCAATGCCGATAAATAAATCCAATTTGTATTTAGAGTCCTTTTTGCCTTCATCTATTTGCTTTCCCCATCGCCCATAACCATATAGCGTTGCTAGTTTTCCAAAAAACACACCCGTAAAAAGAAGGAGCAATACAATCCATGGACTCATATCGGTGACCATCAATATATGTTTATGAATAAGTGCAAAGGCCACTAACCAGAAAATTAGAACGGGTGGATTTAAAAAAGCCAGTAAGAAGCCTGATATAAGTTTAGAGGGTTTTACTTTTATCTTTAAAAGAGTATCGGAACTAAGTTTCAATTTTTTCCGAAATAAAAAGAACAAGCCTACCAAAAAAAATAGAATGAAAACCATTATTTGAATCCATGGGTTTTCCTTAAAATACGTATTGAGGACCATGCTACAATGAAGCGCAATATATGATAGGATCACTTCGCCTATAGCTGCTCCTATTATAATGGTCATTGCTTTGTTGACCGTATTCTTGATAGAAGTGTTTACAACGTAAATGTTGGCTGCCCCAGGCGGGATGGCCGCAATGATAGCACTTAAAAACCCTATAAAAAAGTACAAGATTGACATGAACAATTAGTGCCTAAAGAATGTAAACCTTACAATTAAAATTTTACGGGAGGTTGCCAGATTTAATAGTATCCTGCTTTTTTGTCTTTTTGCCAAAAAGCCCTCCCAATATATCCTTAACCACTTTAGTTGTATTGTCTTGCGTTTTAGTACTGTCATTACGTGTGGTTGACGTTGTAGTACTGTCTTTCTTAGTGCCTCCGCCTAAAATGTCCTGTAAAACATCTATACCCTTAGTTGTTAAGTCTTGCTTTTGTTTTTCAATAAGGCGTTGTGTCAAGGTTGTAACGGCAGCTTTAGTATCAACCGAGATTTGTGGATTATTAATTGTGCCTCTTAATCCTATGGGTAATGCTACACTCATATTAGCTGCCTCACCTGGGTCTAATTTAGCAAGCAACTTGTTCACGTCACCTCCTAGATACTTGGCGGGCACATCCATTTTTAAATTATAAGCTATGGTTTTGTCTAGCCCATGACGCCCATCTACCGTGACATTAATACCCTTTATATCAAAATCGAAAGGTTGTACCTGTATGGAGCCATTATCAAAATTTAACTTAGTTGTTACGTCTCGCAAACTCAATTTGTCAAGGTTTAAAAACTTCACTTGATCTCCTAATTTAGATAAGAGGGGTGTTTTATCAGGGTCCACTTCTGCAGTGATTATTTTTGCTAAAGCATTTCCAGCGAGTGTTGTTAAAACAGGTGTTAGATCTTCACTTAAATTTCCCTTGAGGGATAACGTAGTATTAAAATTTCCTTGTAATGAACTGGCAATTGGAACGAGATATTTGAGCAATTCTGAACTCTGAAATGTTTCAGCAATGGCTATTTTGTTTAAGTCTAAGTCCATTTGGAACGAGGGGGTTCCCTTTGTTGAAACATTCCCAGAAAGCCCTACATTCCCCCCAAATATGTTCGACAAAATATTTGTTAATGTAGCTGTTTCATCTTTAATGCTCACCGTACCTTTTGTATTTGCTAAGGTAATATTGTCATAGATCACTTTGTTTGCTGTAAAATCCAACGTAGTATCCAGAAAATCTGGAATCTTAACTGCCTCTTTTGTTTTTGAAGGATTCGCCACGTTTTTATTTTCTTCGGAATTCCCACCTTCTGAAGTGCTTTTTGCTGTCATAAAATCATTAAGGTCAAAGGTGTTGGATTGGACAATAAACCTTCCTTTTAAATCTTCTTTAGACATAATAAAAGGAACTAAATTCTGAATGTTTCCTGAAGCTGTAATATCAGTCTTGCCAGTAGTAGCGAGCAGTTTGATTAATTTAATATCATCAGGTCTAAAACTCATATCTGCTTGAGAAATAGTAATGGCTTCCTTGAGTGACGGATCTTTATACGTAAAACCTGTCAAGGTTGCCATCCCGCTTGTTTTTATATTTTGGTATTGTGATTTTTCAACCGAATTCATATCAAAATCTGCCGTTAGATTGGCATCTACAACACCAGTAAGGTCTTGTTCCATCTCAATTGGGAGCACTTTTTTAATGTTGGCCAGATTAAGCCGCCCTTCTAGACTCATGTTGATTAAGGGATTATCTAATAATTGTCTTATGAGTGCGCTGGCTTTAAATACATCACCGTCAATGCTAAAGGTTAAGTTTCCAATCTGTATAAAAGTATCTTCTACAATTCCTGTCTCGTTCTTAATTCCTGCATTGATAGAAATATTTCTCACGGTCTTGGGTAAATCTGGATACTGAAAGGATGCGTTATTACTTTCAATTTTTATATCCATCGTGGGGATATGGGTTTCATCTACGATACCTTTTAGCGCACCATTTACGATAAAATCACCCGTGGTTTGTACATCTTTTAAATCTTTTTTGTAGACCTCTGGGATTAAGGCAAAGAAATTTTTAAAATCTGAAGACGGCGTTTTAAAGCTAAGATCCACTTCATTAATATCCTCGTTTACCTTTACAAACCCAGTAAATGTAAGCGGTAATTCATTCACCTTTGCTTCATTATCTAAAAAAGTATATTTCTGATTTTCGAGATCCAGTTGAAATAAGGCATCTAATGAAACGACATTATTACTTAAATACTCAACATCATCAAGCCTGAAGGAAACCAAGGCAGTCGTTTCTGTATCTAATTCTGATTGTGCTAAAGAAAAGTCACCGGTACCTTGATGGTTCACCTCTTTTAAGATCAAAAAGGTTTTAGTCGCTTCATCTAAATAATTTATTCTGGAGTTATTGACTTCGTAGTTTTTAAGATCAAACGTAAAACCCGCTGTTTGCTGGTTTTCTTGGTTTTTGTTATTTGTCACTGCGTCATCTTGAATAGCGACATCGTAATTAGTGTTTCCTAAGCTGTCAATCTTTATATTGATAAACGCATCGTCTAACGTTAGGCCGTCTATGCTTATAGGTTCGTCGCCTTTTTTAAATAATTGCATGATGCCCATGTCAATTTTAAGAGATTTACCACTGGCCAGCGTATCACCTTTAAAAGGCACCCGATTCACCACGCTAAAATCTTTAATGACCAAAGCCGCTTGTGGAAAGCTTTTAAAAAGGCTTAGATCAAAATCTCCCCAAGCGACATCAGCGTTTACGTTTTTGTCGATGTTCTTTTTGATTAATTTTTCTATGGTTCCTTCAAAAAAGAATGGGGATAGCGCTAATAAAAGGATAACAATCCCTAAAACAATACCTACTATTTTCAATAATTTCTTCATAAACTGTTTTATGTACTCTAATTGTTAATTGCTACCGCTGTTTCTGTGCTTTCGGTTAATTCCTCACCCATTTCTAAACCAAACCTTTTTCTCAAGGAATATACCGCTGCATATAAAAAAGGCGTGTCTAAAACCGCCACCAAGACCTTAAATAAAAAACCGCTAATGAGAAGGGGTACAAATAGTTCCCATTCAATTTTATTAAAGCTACACAGCAAAAACAATACCGTTGCAGTATCTACCAACTGTGATAAAAAAGTCGAAAAATTGTTTCGTAGCCACAAGTGTTTTCCTTTTGTAAGCCGTTTCCAAAAGTGAAAAATCTGGATATCTATATATTGTGCCAATAAATACGCCATCATAGAGGCTGTCACTGCGATGGCTGTGGCTCCAAAGACCGTGTTAAACAAGGTGTCGTTAATTGGGCTCCAGGCTGTTGCGGGCACAGCACTAGAGACATAAATGATAATCAAGGAAAAGAACGAGGCAAAAATTCCAGCGGTCACTACTTGATTCGCTTTCTTTTTTCCGTAGACCTCACTTATAATATCGGTTATCAAAAATGTTACAGGATATGGAAGTATGCCTACTGAAATCTCGAACGTATAAAGACCAAAAAAATCCCAATAAAAAAATTTCTGAAAAATTAAATTGGAAACAACGAGCGAGGCGATAAACAAAGCGCCTAAAATCAAATAGATACGCTGTGCAAAAAGTCGGTCTTGTAACGTTAGTTTGGCCAAAGAATTAGTCTATTTAGACAAAGATAATTGCCAGTCATTTTGTTTTCGTTAATTTCGTCATAAAGTAAAAAGTTACATTTTATCAAACCACTGCAAAACATCTATTTATCACTCGGGAGCAACATGGGCAACCGTTTTGAGTATCTTCAAGAAGCCATAGACGGTATTTTTGAAGAGATAGGCACTATTATTAAAATTTCGACGGTATACGAAACGCCTGCCATGGGATTTGAGGGCGACCCATTTTTAAATTGTGTGATCTGGATACAGTCTGCCACTTCAGTAGAGAAAATACTAAAAATGGTTTTGGCAATTGAAATCCGCATGGGCCGGGAAAGAGTAACAACCGGTTCGTATGTTTCTCGTCCTATCGATATTGATATTTTGTTGGTTGATTCAATCGTTTTGCAGACAAAGGAGCTCACGATTCCGCATCCAGAGATCGAAAACCGCAGATTTGTACTTCAGCCGTTAGCCGAAGTCAATGCGCAGCTTGTGCATCCCGTCTCAAATAAAAATGTAATACGACTGCTGGCTGAAACACCTGATAAAAGTTCCGTAGAAAAGCAATCTAAATGGCTTAAAAACCCGAAGAGCGATTACGATATTTCAAAGTACAATTATATTGCTATCGAAGGGAATATTGGTGCCGGCAAGACAAGTTTAGCAACCCAGTTGGCAACCGATTTTAACTCAAAGCTCATTTTAGAACGTTTTAAGGATAATCCGTTTTTGCCTAAATTTTACGAAGAGCCCGGTAGGTATGCTTTTCCATTAGAGATGTCTTTTTTGGCAGATCGATACCAACAGCTATTAGAAGATATTGCACAATACGACCTTTTTAAAGATAATGTGATTGCAGATTATGACGCGTACAAGTCGCTCATTTTTGCAAAGGTCACGTTAGGGGACGAGGAGTTTAATCTTTACAAGAAGTTGTTTCATCTCATGCATAAAGAGCTTCCCAAGCCAGATGTATATGTTTATTTGTATCAAAACACCGAGCGTTTGCTAGAAAACATAAAAAAACGGGGACGGATATATGAAAAAGGCATCCAGCCAGAATACCTTCAGAAAATAAATGATGGGTATTTGGAATACATTAAAAACCAGAGAAACGACCGAATTAAAATCATCGATATTTCAGAAATAGACTTTGTAAAAAACAGAAAGGACTATCTTTCGGTTTTACGACAAATTAGAAATTAATAAGGCTATTTATGGCTGAGTTTACTGAAAAAATCCCAAGCAACAACACCAACGCTCACGCTTATATTTAAAGAATGTTTTGTCCCGTATTGAGGGATTTCAATTACCACGTCACTTGCTGAAACTACATCCTGTTGCACACCCTTTACTTCATTGCCAAAAACAACCGCATACTTCAGCGCTTTTTGTACCGAAAAATCGGCAAGTGAAACGGAAAGTTCTGCTTGTTCAATAGCGGCAACAAAGACCCCTTCGTCTTGCAGTTTTGTGATGACACTCATGGTGTCTTCGGCATATTCCCACGCGACGCTGTCAGTAGCGCCCAAGGCCGTCTTGTTGATGTCTTTGTGCGGTGGCTGCGCAGTAATTCCGCAGAGATAAATTTTTTCTATTAGAAATGCGTCGGCAGTTCTAAAAACGGAACCGATATTATTTAAACTCCTAATATTGTCCAGAATAATAATGAGCGGCGTTTTTTCTGAAGATTTAAAGGTTTCAGCATCAATTCGGTCAAGCTCGCTATTTTTAAGTTTTCTATATTTCATTGATAAATTCTGTTCCCTTGAGGGGGCTTTAAAGGTATTTTTATTTTATATGAATAGTTGATTGTCGCTCAGTATTCACACTCAATTTTGTCACATCGGGTCGTGAATAATGGCCTACTGGGTCAAAATTTTGTCGTTCCTCCAGTACCCGATTAAAATCGAGGGTTTGGTAAATGTTTCCTTCCGTATTTAAAACGGGCTCGATAATCCATTCGCCATCAGGGCCTGCGATACAGCTACCGCCGTTGGCAAGTACTTTTGGCGCTTTGTTTAAAATGGTTTCTAAGTGTGGTGTGTCTTTAGGGAAATCATCGACGGTCATTAACGAAGAAACTGAAATAACAAAACTGCGGCTCTCCCTCGCGATAAAACGGGTAATATCTTTTGTGTTATGTTCACTTCCAGGCCATACAGCGATATGAAGGTTTTCTCCCTGTCCATACAGAGCAGCTCTTGGCAATGGCATCCAGTTTTCCCAACAGTTTAGACCACCCACAGTAAATTCTTTAAGCGGATGCGTAACCAGACCGTTGCCGTCACCTGGTGCCCAAGTTAAGCGTTCATCGTAGGTAGGTTGCAGTTTTCGGTGTACCGATTTTATTTCTCCCTTTTCTGAAATATATACGAGCGAAGCATAGATGCTATGCCCGCCGCGATCAAGGGGGCGCTCGATAATTCCTAAATAAACAGCAATTTTATGTTGTTTTGCCAAATCACAAACGGCATCAAGATCGCCTTTTTCTATGGTCACGGCATTACGTACATAATGTGCATGCATTTCTTTATTGATCTTGGTGTCCCAATGTGCCCCATCGGTCAAGGCTAGCCAGAAAGGGTAACCAGGCAGTAAACCTTCTCCAAAGATGATGAGTTCTGCTTTATTTTTTGCAGCATCACTAATCTGTGATTTTATTTTTTCAAGGGTTTTGGCTTTATTGAGCCAGACCGGAGCGACCTGTGCAAGTGCGACTTTTAGAAGGTTTTCGATTTTCATAGGTTAAAAATATAGAATTCCCCAATTGAAGTAGGGCAATGGTACGTTAAATTAACGGATTATAGAATCCTGTTCAACACCACGTCAATATCAATTAGTACGATACTAAAAACGCCAACAACAATAATAAACTTAAGGATGTTGTGTAAAATAAGGTAATGTATTTTTTTAGCAGAATTCCATAAAATGAGATCAAAAACGAGTAAGCCCAGAAGACTTCCGTAGAAGAAAAGATACATGTGGCCTATCTCAAAACGGGTTAGCAGGAGTATAACGGGAAAGAGTGTAGCGATACTTAAAAAGGTCAACATTCTTTTTGAAACCTTTTCACCATAAACTACGGGGATAGTATGATACCCTTGTGCTAAGTCGCCTTTTAAATTTTCAAGATCTTTTGTGAGTTCACGCATGGAAATTAACAGAAATAGAAAGGTAGCGTGTACAAAAATCACGAGATCGAAATTCCGGTAATAGATAAATACCGCAAAAAACGGTACCACCGCCAAGATTGCTGCGGTTATATTACCGATAAATGGGAATTTTTTAAGCTTGTGTGAATAGAACCAAATTCCGAAGATATAGATAGAAAAGAAAGCTACAGCCCGAAAGGAAACATAGCTTGCAAAAACAACCGAGAGAAAATTAAGGATGAAGTAACTCGATAATTTGGTTTGCTGGCTCACCAACTTGTCCAGCATGGTTTTATTGGGCCTGTTGATTAAATCCTTTTCACTATCATAGAAACTATTAATAATGTAACCGCCTGCAATTGCTGCCGAAGAAGCCAATACGAGCATGAGCAAATTTAAATCAAAAAGCACACCTCGCAACGGTAGATCTGGTGCTAGAATGTAAATCGAAGTAAGGTATTGTGCCATAACAATAACAAGTATGTTATAGCCTCTAACAATAGAAAACAAACTAAAAAACTTTAGGAGAAAGTGTTTTTGTTTTCTTTTTAGCATCAGTTAATAGATGTATTTTTCTAGAAGTTATAAACCACTTCTAATTTATGGGCTTTAAGTGCTTTGCGTGCTTTATCGATATCTTCTGTAAAGCCGAGCATGTAGCCACCACCACCAGAACCACATAGCTTTAAGTAGTATGCGTTGGTGTCGATCCCTTTTTTCCAAAGTTTATGGAATTCTTCTGGGATCATGGGTTTAAAGTTGTCTAAAACTACTTTGGAGAGTTGTTTAATGTTTCCGAAGAGCGATTTTACATCCCCCTTTAAAAAATCGTCCACGCAGGCGTCGGTATGTTTAACAAACT
>Ga0207891_1000507_pt1 | contig 25710 bp, 17 predicted proteins | sample LinPmetageLP50_FD_184061 | JGI IMG/M metagenome (GOLD analysis project Ga0207891, IMG submission 184061) | Marine viral communities from the Pacific Ocean - LP-50 (SPAdes) | ecosystem: Environmental > Aquatic > Marine > Oceanic | place: Pacific Ocean | collected 2011-08-27 | reverse complement strand
TATAGAACGTGAGTTACACCGCTTTGATCAAAACATTGATGGTATGCACATCGCTTTGGTTGGCGATTTAAAATACGGTCGTACTGTTCATTCGTTATCAAAACTATTGTGCCATTACAAAAACGTTAAATTTTCAATGGTGGCACCCGATGGCTTGCAAATGCCAACCAGTATTTTAGATGCAGTAGAAAATGCTGGCCATAAAATAGAACTAGTGAACAAAATGGAAGGTAACTTAGCGGCCGATATCGTGTATCAAACACGTATTCAAGAAGAACGCTTTCCATCTCAAGAAGAAGCAAATAAATACCGTGGCGGATTTAGAATTAGCCAGTCAATTTATAATGCACACTGTAAGCCTAATTCAGTGCTAATGCATCCGCTTCCTCGTGATAGTCGTACTGAAGCTAATGAGCTTGATAACGACTTAAACAGCAACGACAATTTAGCTATATTTCGCCAAGTACAAAACGGCGTATTAATTCGTATGGCACTGTTTGCTTTAACACTCGGCGTAGAAAACAAAGTTGAGCAATATGAAGTAGACGTGCCTTGGTTTAGCCGCAAACGCGACAGCTAACCCTTTTTTAAGTGACAATTTATAGGATTTTTCATGACAATTAGCCAAGACTTATTTGAACGCGCTCAAACCTCTATTCCTGGTGGCGTAAACTCACCAGTGCGCGCTTTTAATGGCGTAGGTGGCACACCATTATTTATCACAAAAGCAGAAGGCGCATTCACTTTTGATGCTGATGGTAATCGTTATATCGATTACGTAGGTTCGTGGGGCCCAATGATCATGGGCCACAATCACCCTGCTATAAAACAAGCGGTTCATGAAGCAGTTGAAAACGGCCTTAGCTATGGCGCGCCAACTGAAGCTGAAATTTTAATGGCTGAGAAAGTAAAAGCGCTTGTACCGTCAATTGAAAAAGTTCGCATGGTTAGCTCAGGTACCGAAGCAACTATGAGCGCAATTCGCCTAGCACGTGGTTTTACTAATCGTGACAAAATTCTTAAATTTGAAGGCTGTTACCACGGCCATGCCGACTCACTTTTAGTTAAAGCGGGCTCAGGTGCATTAACTATGGGCGTGCCTAATTCACCAGGTATTCCTGAAGACTTTGCTAAACACACATTAACAGTATCGTTTAATAACATTGAAGAAGTGAAAGCTATTTTTGAAAAATACGCTGACGAAATTGCCTGTATTATCGTTGAGCCGGTGGCGGGTAACATGAACTGTATTCCACCTGTTAAAGGCTTTTTAGAAGGCCTGCGCGCAGTATGTGATGAATACAAATCAGTGCTTATTTTTGACGAAGTAATGACCGGTTTTCGTGTAGCTCTTGGTGGTGCACAAGCGTATTACAACATAAAACCTGACCTAACATGCTTAGGTAAAGTAATAGGCGGCGGCATGCCGGTAGGCGCATTTGGCGGCAAAACTGAAATTATGGATTACATAGCTCCTGTTGGCCCAGTATATCAAGCCGGAACACTGTCTGGTAATCCAATAGCTATGGCTGCAGGTTTAAAATCATTAGAGCTATTAAGTGAGCCTGGATTACATGACAAACTAGAAGCTATTTCAAAAGCAATATGTGAAGGCTTTGAAGCAGGCGCTAAAAAAGCAGGTATCGCACTTACAACAAACTACGCGGGCGGCATGTATGGCTTTTTCTTTACTGATGCTGAAAAGGTAACCACTTACAAACAAGCGACTGAGTGTGACCTAGAGCGTTTTAAACGCTTTTTCCATCTTATGCTTGAAGAAGGCGTATACCTTGCGCCATCAGCATTTGAAGCTGGTTTTGTATGTGCTGCGCACACGGAACAGGAAGTACAAGAAACTATAGCTGCAGCAGAGCGCTGTTTCGCAAAGCTTTAATCGCAAGTATTGCCTAAACGGGGTTTATATACCTACTTTTAAAACAGGCAATCAATACTAAAGATTGAAAAAGCCCTTTAAGGGCTTTTTTTATTTGTAAATTGATATAATTGAATGATAATTAAGCATAACAAGGTCTACTTATCTTCACCCTACTTTATTAAATACAAGAGAGTCTTATGTCTGGATTACGGCAGTTAGCTGCGCCTGCAATGCGCTTAATGGCGAATCTAAAATACAAAACTAAAATAAGCATCACGTTTGGCATTCTCTTGATCCCACTTGCACTAAGCATGTTTTTTTTGGTGTCGTTATTGAGTAAAAGTATTGATGTGTCGAAAATGGAACAGCAAGGTTTAAAAGGCTATCGGGCAATACTTACCAATCAAATACAAGGGACAACCGATAAAAATATAAATGTGGCACGCTCGCTGGGCTTCAAAATTAAAGACAGCGAAGTAGACGATGTACTTGAGCTTGTGTCTATTCAATCTAATTTAGCGCTAGATAGCGAACTTGCCAGCGCCTATTTAAATCGTGCATTGGTAACCCGTGTCCCTGCTTTTATCACTCAAATAAACCTAACCACCGCGAGCGCAAATACAGTACTGAACAATAACCAATTTACTCCAGATACCTTTATTGCACTTTCAAACCTAAGTAAATCGTTACCCCAATTTGAGCAGCAACTTTTAAAAACACTAGCTATTGCAACGTCAGCGGATAAATCGGTAAATAAAGCGCTTTCTCCCACTTTAAATGAACTACAAAAATCAGTCTCAGCATTTAAGAACGCGATAGATAAAAAACTACTGGAACCCGATGACATAGAGTTAACCCAGCGTGAATTTTCAGCACTCACTGACAATGTTCAAAAAAATATTAGCGCTTTAATCAACATCAGTATTCCAACTCTAGAATCGTTAATTAGTAATAAAATACAAACCCAGCAGTGGACCAGAAACACTGTACTGTTGGCCTCTATAATAAGTTTACTGTTTGCTCTTTATTTAATGGTTGGGTTTTATTTTGCAGTCGTTGACACCATAAGTCGCTTCACTAAAGCAGCCACTAAAGCAGCTAACGGTGACTTAAAGGCAACCCTTAACTCAATCGGGAGTGACGAAATGAGCGTTATTGCTGAGCAATACAACGCCCTACTCAATGCCTTTTCACATCTACTTTCAGATGTTAAAGCCAGCACCAAAGAGTTATGCGATGCCACTCAGTCTCTTTCGCATGCCAGTAGTCAAACCAGTGACGACGTAATAAAACAGCAAACGCGGGTAAATGCAATTAGCCATGCATTAAGCGACATGGCGCAAACTGCACATATAATTGAAGAATCAGCCCATCAGGCAACACTTACTGCACAAAGTGCCGCTGAGCATGTAAAACAGGGGTCGAGCAATACCATGGAGCTTGCTCAATACATGCAAGATTTAAAAATGGAGTTTACCGAAAGTCAGCAAGCACTTGACCGACTAGCTCAAGATAGCCAAGAAATTAGTAAAGTAAGTAAAGGGATCAGTGAAATTGCCGACCAAACAAACCTATTAGCACTCAATGCTGCAATAGAAGCAGCTAGAGCGGGTGAACACGGACGTGGTTTTGCGGTGGTCGCAGACGAAGTAAGAACACTTGCATTACGCACACAAACACAAACACAAGAAATTCACCAAATTATTAGCTCACTGCAAAAGGCATCTGACGATACACAAGTTAAAATGCGTTCAAGCGTTGAAAAAATGGAGTTATCTGTCGAAGCCGCAAACCAAACAAATACTGTACTGCAAAGCGCAGAAAGTAGTATGGGGGATATAAAGCATCAAGGCGAGGTCATTGCTGAACGAGTTAAACAGCAAGCCAACGCGACGACTCAGGCACTTAATGACTCGCAAGAAGTTAATAACTTAGCTGATCATACATTAGTGTCAGCGCAATCAACGCTGCAAGACGCCGAGCAGCTTTCACGCTTATCGAATGATTTAACAACGTCAATGCGCTTTTTTAAGTCTTAACTTTTAATATCTATAGCGCTAAATATCTATAAATAACAAAGCCGCTAAATAGCTGCTTTGTTGTTTGAGTTATCATTTTATACAGCGCGGCCTTGGCTCAAATTCACTCACTCTTAATGGAAGCTGTATCACTTTGCCACATCCTGGAGGAGCTTGTTTACCTGTGTGCTCATTTACAAAGGCCCAACGGATTGAAGGGGGGCGAGTATCGGCAATGGCTTGTGGGTTCAGTGGTTTTAAATAACGGATATAGGCTTCTAGTGCCCCGACACTGCCAGTTAAACCGGTGCTTTTATTATCATCGCGGCCAAGCCATGCAACGGTTACCGTGTTTTGATCAAACCCTGCAAACCAGCTGTCACGTAAATCATTGCTAGTCCCTGTTTTACCGGCTAGTTGAATAGACGGAAAGTGTAAGTTTAATCGCTTTGCTGTGCCGTCTTTTGTTACACGCTTCATTGCATATTTGGTCATGTACACAGAGGCTTCATCAAAACGAGGCTCTGCACTTACTTGATGTTTATATAGCACGTTACCTACAGAGTCGGTAAGTGCTGATATAGACGTCAACTTCTTATACTCACCGTCATTTGCTATGGTGGTGTAAAGCTGGGCAACATCAAAACTAGATAACTCTAAAGCACCTAAGAGTAAAGACGGGTATTCATCTATTTGATCTTCCACTCCGAGTGATTTAAGCGTGTTTGCAACTTTATCCACTCCTATATCTAAGCCTAAATTAACAGCAGGAATATTAATACTATTACTAAATGCTTGATAAAGCGGGATTGCACCACGGTATTGGCGATCAAAATTTTCAGGCTGCCATACATTACCTTCTTCGTTTGTTACCTGTAACGGCGAATCATCAAGTAATGTGGCTAAATTATAATTTGGTGATTGTAGTGCTGTTAAATAAACTGCAGGCTTAACTAAAGACCCTATATTTCTCTTTGTATCCAGCACTCTATTAAAGCCTGAATATCGAACGTCACGCCCTGCTACAAGGGCCGATACGCCACCTTTATCTGAATTTACAGAGATCATAGCAACCTCAAGCTTATCTGTTTTAGGGCGTTTCTCTAAATAAGGTAAGCTTTTCTCAACCGAGTTTTCCATTGCTGTTTGTTTTTGTAAATCAAAGTAAGTAAACACCCTAACCCCAGCATCTAGTATTTGCTGGTCGGGTAGTAATTTATTTAATTCACGGTTCACCAGTTCTAAATACCCTGGGTATGATTTTTGTAAACTTTCTTTCATTGGCGCAATGTCAATTGAGCGCTTAAGGGATGCTCGGTATTCTTTTGTGCTTATTAATTTATTTTCCACCATGAGGCGAAGTACTAAATCGCGACGCTCCATAGTGCGCTCTTTGTAGCGGCGAGGATTGTAATAAGACGGACCCTTCACCATCGCTACTAATAACGCTATTTGATCGTATTCGAGCTCATCTACTGGTTTTGAAAAATAAAACTCAGACGCCAAGCCCATGCCATGCACGCCTTGGTTATAAGATTGACCTAAATAAACCTCGTTTAAGTAGGCCTCTAATATTTGGTCTTTTGAGTAACGATAATCAAGAATAAGCGCAATAAACGCCTCATTGATTTTTCGCAGCAGCGAACGTTCACGGGTTAAATATATATTTTTAGCGAGTTGCTGCGTTAACGTGCTACCGCCTTGGACTGTTCGCCCTGCTCTAATATTGGTATATAAAGCGCGTAAAATAGAAAAAACAGATACACCGTGGTGCTCATAAAAATTACGGTCTTCCACCACTAGCAAAGTGTCTTTTAACATAGCAGGAAACTTATCAAGGGGAACAAATTCTCTATCTTGCTTCGAATCGTTACCAATGCGGGCTATTTGAACAGGTTCTAATCGAGCGTTGTTCAAGCGCCTACCAAATTTATCTTTTACAGAGGCTACCTTTTGTCCCGCAAAACGCAGTTCAACAATCTTAGACTCCTCCAGCCCATCATAAAATTCAAACTCTCGTCGGTAAATTTTAATGCTATCAGCCGTTTTTACGTATTGGCCGGTCCGGCTGAGCCTATTAACAGATGAATAATTTAGACGTTCGAGTTCAAATTCTACTTCTTGACTTGATAAGAATTGCCCTGGGTAAAACTGCATTGCACGCGCATACACTTGAGCGGGGAGTTGCCATTTATTTCCTTCAAATACACGTGTGGTTTTTGAGTCTAAATAAATAAAGTACATGGCCATAGCAATAAAAACAGCCAAACTCAGCTTCCAAAAAACTGACCATGTTTTTCTCATAAATGAGCGTTTAACAACAGTAGTTGCCGTTTTTTTTGTAGATTTGGGTTTAGCTTTACGTGACGAACTGCTTGCTTTCGTTGCACGCTTTGAAGGGGTTTTACTACTAGGTGTTTTTTTATTATCAGCCATGTAAGTGTAATGTGTTCCAACGGTTTATTTACAAAGGGGAGCTTAGCATATTGGCTATAACCCTAACACCTGAAAAATTAACCTTCCCTGAAACGAAAAAAAGCTCTACCTAAAGTAGAGCTTTGATGAACACACTATATAAATTTAGTTATTACGAACAGATACAAACTCAGGGTAAGCTTCTACACCACAGTCGTGTTGATCCATACCGTTAAGCTCTTCTTCTTCTGTAACACGTATACCCATTGTGTATTTTAATATAGCCCACACAATAAGCGATGCTACAAAAACAAATGCCAAGATAGTTACTAAGCCGATTAACTGATTAATAACGCTTGCATCACCGTTTGAAAGTGGAACCAGCATAATACCTAGTGCACCACATACACCGTGTACAGAAATAGCACCTACTGGATCATCAATCTTAATTTTATCTAAAGCTATAATGCTAAATACAACTAATGAACCGCCTAGTAAGCCTAGTAGACAAGCCATTAATGGAGAAGGTGAAAGAGGGTCTGCAGTAATAACAACTAAGCCCGCTAACGCACCGTTAAGTACCATTGTTAAATCAGCTTTGCCCCATAATACTTTACAAACAAATAGTGCTGCAATTGCACCCATTGCCGCAGCCGCGTTAGTGTTAAGTAAGATTTGACCTACAGCCGTTGCGTTTTCTTTATCAGATAGTAATAACTGTGAACCACCGTTAAAACCAAACCAACCCATCCACAAAATAAATGTACCTAAAGTAGCAAGCGGTAAGTTAGAACCTGGAATTGGATAAACTTCACCATTTTTTCCGTATTTACCTTTACGAGCACCTAGTAAAATTACACCAGCGAGTGCTGCTGCTGCACCTGCACCATGAACAATGGCAGAACCTGCAAAATCAACAAAGCCCATTTCAGACAAGAAACCACCGCCCCATGTCCAGTAACCTTCCATTGGGTAGATAAAACCAGTTAAAACAACAGTAAATGCTAAGAAAGCCCATAGTTTCATTCGTTCAGCAACCGCACCAGATACAATTGACATGGCTGTTGCAACGAAAACTACTTGGAAGAAAAAGTCAGACTCTAAAGAGTGGTCGGCATCAGCAGCTTGCGTACCAATTAACGCGCCCAGTGATGGCATAATTCCGCCCTCAGCGTTGTCTACATACATAATGTTGTAACCAACTAACAAAAACATGGTACACGCGATTGAATAAAGCGCGATGTTTTTAGTTAAAATTTCAGTGGTGTTTTTAGAACGAACTAAGCCCGCTTCTAACATGGCAAAACCAGCAGCCATCCACATAACTAATATACCCGATATCAAAAAGTAAAATGTATCGAGTGAAAATTTAAGTTCTACAATTGTATTTTCCATAAGCCCCTCTTAAATTGCCTCTTCGTCAAGTTCGCCAGTACGGATACGAACTATTTGATCTAAGTCGTACACAAAAATTTTGCCGTCACCAATTTTGCCTGTTGATGCAATTTTTGTGATTGCTTCAACAACACGCTGACAATTTTCTGTACGAGTTGCAATTTCAAGTTTGATCTTTGGAATAAAATCGACTTGGTACTCTGCACCACGATATAGCTCTGTATGACCTCGTTGACGTCCAAAACCTTTAACATCAACTACAGTCATCCCCTCAATTCCTAAATCAGCGAGCGCTTCACGCACATCGTCTAATTTAAATGGTTTTATGATTGCACTAATCATTTTCATAGCGGCCCCCTCGGACTCTTTATTGTTATCCTGTTGGGTAACATAATCCAACCTTTGTGCCACTATTTAATTTAATTTAAAAACAACAACTTAACCTTTAAAACTAAACTCACCATAAAAAAAACGCACCATTTAGGTGCGTTTTTTTAACAACTCCGCTACATTGGTGCACATATAAAAACGACCCCAAAATTGCGCTATAATATAAACAGTTACCCGATACAGTTTCTGCCTTTGCTTTTTGCTTCGTATAACGCCTTGTCGGCAACACGCATCGCATCTTTTAAATTGGTATTTTGAAACTCTGCAAGCCCAATACTCGCTGTTATTGTGCAAGACTTGTCACTAATAGAAAAATCGTAACTCGCCATTTTTTTTCTAAACGCTTCTAAATATTCGCGTGCTCTCGCTAAATCGATATCAGGTAGAACAATCGCAAATTCTTCACCACCCACCCTTGCTACAGTAAATTTTGCAAAAGTTGAGCGAATAAGAGACCCAACCTGCTTAAGCGCCTGATCGCCGCCTTCGTGACCAAATGTATCGTTTATATTTTTAAAAAAGTCCACGTCGAGTAGCGCTAGCGTATTATTTTGATTTTGATTTTTTAATAACTTTTCAGCATATTGATAAAAATAACGTCGATTGTATAAACCGGTTAAATGATCTCTAAAAGCACTTTCTTTGATATCTGCAATCAGTGATAACTGCTCCATTGTTTGCAACACCCTGCAGTGAAATTCTTCATTCATAAAGGGTTTAGTCAAAAAGTCGTTTGCGCCATATTTTATAAAGCGTGCTGATAAACCGTGCTTGCCCGCTCCAGATAAACCAATTACAGCTAAATCGTCTCGGCCTCTAAAATTACGAACTGCTTTAACTAGCTCAAAGCCATCCATTGTTGGCATGGCGTAATCGGTCATAAGCAGCTTTATATCTGGATCAGCTTTTAATATTTCAAGCGCTTGTTGGCCGTCATTCGCGGTGCTTACATCAAACAATTGCTTTTCGAGCATTTGCTTCATTAACGAACGACTCAACATAGAATCGTCCGCAATTAACGCCTTACAACCTTGGTTTCTTAAAAGTTGAGAAACCAATTTAACGGCATAATGATAAGAATCACGGTTATCTTTTATAACGTAATCTACCACACCATCTTCTAACATTTGCTGACGTTTGTACTCGTCTATCTTTGATGTAAGCACAACCGTAGGAATTGCTTTAGAAAGTGTATATTTGGCAACTTCGCCATTTGGGGCATCGGGGAGAGTTAAGTCAACAAGTGCTAATGAATAGTCGTACTTTTCTACATGCTCCTGGCATTCAGCTAATGACCAGGCAAAATCAACGGCAACATCTAAATACTGGGCAGTTAAGTGGCGTAAAACCTGCTGGACTACTTTACTGTCTTCAACCACTAATACTCTTTGCATAGACCTTCTCTTTGTGCTCATTATTTTTGCAACATCTGCTGCAAATACAAAATAATAAAACTTACTGGTACCACACTTTAAGCAGCAAAAATAAGTAAATAAAAAACATCCCAGAGTCATTGTTATTTAACGCTTTAAATATTAAAGCACATTCCATTAACCAGCTTGTAAATCAATAATTGTAATAAAAACAAGCATGATGGCAAATATACCCGATTTTAATTCTTAGCTAAATAATTAAACAAAAATTTACACCATAAATAATTGATTATTTTACTTATCGGCTTATGTTAATTAACTCAACCAATAATATCGGCAGCTAGTCTCATTACTTTTGTTATTTTACTTATTTTTATCTTTAATACGTTATCAAATATAATAAGGACTCCCCATGAAGCTTAGTCGTATTTTACCAATCACGGTTTTTGCATTAATGCTCAGCCCGCTTGCTGATGCTGATAATCAGCGCCGTATTGATGTAGACAGTAAAGTAGTCACCCAACACAAAGCTAAAATTAATGGACAACGCTTTAATTATACGGTTGCCACAGGCACTCAACCCGTATGGGACGACAAAGGTGATGCCGTTGCTACACTTCAATACACGTATTACACGCGCGATAAAGTTGATGATAGAGCCAAACGCCCATTGCTCATTTCTTTTAATGGTGGCCCTGGCTCAGCCTCAGTATGGATGCACTTAGCCTACACAGGCCCCCGCGTATTAAAAATTGATGATGAAGGCTATCCTATTCAGCCCTACGGTGTAAAAGACAACCCGTACTCTGTGCTTGATGTTGCCGATATTGTTTACGTAAACCCAGTAAATACAGGCTATTCGCGAGTTATTGAAAACGAAAAAGGCGAAATACTTTCTAAAGCTCAACAAAAAGACATGTTTTTTGGCGTTAACGCCGACATTAAATACCTTGGCGAGTGGTTAAATACTTTTGTAAACAGAACAGAACGTTGGCGCTCTCCAAAGTTTTTAATTGGCGAAAGTTATGGCACAACACGCGTATCAGGCCTTGCACATGAATTACAAAATAGCCAATGGATGTATATCAACGGTGTTGTATTAGTGTCACCAACAGACATTGGTATCAAACGCGAAGGCCCAGTTAAAGCGGCAAATCGCTTGCCGTACTTTGCAGCCACAGCGTGGTATCACAAAGCACTAAACGCCGACTTACAAGCAAAAGACTTAGATGAACTCCTTCCTGAAGTTGAGCAGTTTACTTTAAATGAACTAATACCCGCATTAGCAAAGGGCGGTTTTTTAGCGCAAGACGAAAAGCGTCGTATTATTAAAAAAATGGCTGAGTATGCAGGCCTTTCAGAAACCTTTGTCGATCAAAACAACCTCGATATCCCTACACAATTCTTCTGGAAAGAATTATTGCGTGACCGAGGACAAACAGTCGGCCGTTTAGACTCTCGCTACCTAGGTATAGACAAACGTGATGCTGGTGACTCACCTGATTACTGGGCAGAGCTGACTTCATGGTTGCACTCCTTTACGCCAGCGATTAATTACTACCTACGCGAGGAGTTAAACTATAAAACCGACATCAAATATAACTTATTTGGTAACGTTCATCCTTGGGATAGAAGTGGCAATAATACCGGTGAAAACCTTCGTCTTGCGATGGCTCAAAACCCTTACTTGAATGTAATGGTACAGGCGGGTTATTACGATGGTGCAACTAATTACTTTGATGCCAAATACACAATGTGGCAATTAGACCCAAGTGGAAAAATGAAAGACCGTCTAAGCTTTAAAGGCTACAGAAGTGGGCACATGATGTATCTTCGCCACGCCGATTTAGAAAGCTCAAATAACGACTTAAGGGAGTTTATACAAAACTCACTGCCTAAAGAATCTAAAGCTGCCAAATATTAAAATATTGATCAACCACCTATAAATGGCTTACCTGAGTCATTTATAGGTGAACACCCTTCCAGTTTTACAATAACTTATTTAACGGTTAGTTCGCGTAAATTACAACTTCCAACTTTAATAACCGGTTCGATTGCGGTGTAGCTTTTAGTTTCTAACATTGTGCGTAAATTAACGAGCGTTTTGAAGGTACTTTTAAGCCCCACTTTATTGTATAGCCACGTTGGTATATTTCCCCCTGGTAAAGCGTAAACCTGATATTCAATATTTAAATCTTCGCCTTTTTGTGTAAGTAACCAATGTGCGTTTAGCGTTTTTATTCTAACTACCCGCTTAGTTAACGGTAACTCTTCAGGACGCGATTCAATAGAAAGCTTGGTTTGCTGAGGAGAAAGTCTTGAATAACACGAATAGGTAACAGCATCACGGTTTGCCACTGGCCAAGGGGAGTCGATATAGCTATAAACGAGGTTTTCTGAAGGGCTTAAAGCTTTAATTACACGTACTTTAGACGTGTTTTCAAGCCAGCTTGAAGCAATACGCGTATCACTTAATAAATCTAAAAAGTCATTGGCTGTTACATCTTCAATATTAAGCTGACCTTTTACAATAAACGTATCATTAGAAAATTCCTGATATTCAATGCTTACTCCTTGCTCGTTTTTGTATAATTGCCAACGGGGCTCAGAGTAAACATTAAAGCTTAACAAAATAATTAATAAACTAATGCACTTTTGCATAGGGGTTAACTTACAAAAGTGCTTTATCATCATTTTTGCCAATAAGGCGCTATGTCATACGAAGCAAGCCTACTTTGCTCCATTGCACTGACTAAATATTCCGACTTTTGCTCCAGCCAAGATTGAATTTTTGCAAGTTGCTCATCGTCTTGGCCTGCGCATAATTGCTTTAAGTACTCTAGGGTACTGAGTTCATAAACACCATGCGAAATATCTAACCACGGCAACCTAAACTCAAGACGTTCTTCTTTATCGAACATCGATCCTAAGCAATTACCACTTAGCAAGCTGTTTTCAAGCTGCATTCGTAAATTAAGGTAGTCAACTACACCAAGCGTTTGCTCTTTAGGCAATAATTGATGCAGGTTTTTCCAGTCTTTATTAAACAATCTTTCAGCAATAGAAGACACTGGATTTTCTGCAGCTTGGAGCTCTACCTGCCCCCAATCTTTTCGCCATTGCTTGTCAATCAACCACGTTGTTAACGAGAGCAATAAACGATTATAACGAGCACTATGAAAAAGCGCATTAATGTCATCAATACTAGGCTGCAGCTCTTTTAAATCGTTAATAACTTGCGCCAAAGCTGGCGCCGCATTTATTTTTTTATAAAATGCATGGCGTTTTGACGTATAAGTTTTTAACTGAATTGCATTTTCTACCCATGCTAACTCACTCAAAAGCCACTTAAGCTCGGTACGAAGCTGTTCAGTACTGTCTTTAGAGACTATATCGTCAAACAACCAAAAAGTATGGCGAATTAAACTAATACCATCAGTCACCCTTTTTAAGGTTTTTAAACTCGGTTTATCGAAGTAACACTGCTCATGCTTTTGCACAAACCGAATACCAAAGTTCATTGCTTCTTTTAAAGCGCTTTCTTGGGTTGCTGAACGAGGAAGCTTAACAAAGCCAATCGACTTACTAGGCTTAAGCGGATTGTCGTCGGCTAAACGGTAGCCGCGTGCTGCTTTTGAATACAAACCGAGTCGAATACAGTTTTGGCTAACTAAAATATCAGCCAAAGCAAACAGCTCATTGCGGCTACCTTCAATTAATTCTATTTCCAGCTCGCTGATCATCTCAACTTGCCCTGAGGCTGCAATTTCGCCTTTATCAAGCACCACTTCAATTTTTGCACCAGCTTGCGTTTCAATTAACCACGTACGGCGAATAAAGTTAGTGCTGAAAATAGGGTACAAATTTTGTGAAATTGCATCTACTTGCATGCCATGTGGCCAAATATCAGCACTAAACGCCATTAAATTAGGGCGGCTGGAATCAATGGGTAAGTTATATTCTGGGCGCTGATGAAGGCCCCCTACAACTTCGCCGGCAAGCTTGATAGTTTGTTCGCACTGATTGTCAGAACAACGGGTTCTAAAGCCAATATCAAGAGCTCGTAGTTCACGGCTTGGCGTATCATAATAGGCATTTTGCAAACTACGCGATGGTTTATTTATAACCGTTTTAGCAAATTGAGTAATTAGTGAGGGGATCAGTGGAACAACGGCATCTGATACCAAAAATTTCAGTTCTATCTCAGTATCCATTCGGTCTGCGGATTACCTTTAAAATAAATAAGTGGTCAAAATAAACAAAGCGCTCTAACAATGCAAATTTTTTAGGCTTATTAAGTGCTTTAATCATGTCAGGGTTACAATATCAGCCTTGCTTTTAAAAGGCTAAATCCCTACTATCTTGCATTATATGTGAATTAAAAAACCATGTTCATAACGGACTCAGTAAGAACAACAAGGTAGATAAATGCTAAAACATTGTTTATTCGGGCTACTTTTAACAGCCACTACGTTTATAAGCTACGCACAAGATGAAGCACAAACAGCGAGCTCATCAGATGCAAATACCGCTTACGTTATTGATAATTTGTATACATTTATGCGTTCAGGCGCGAGCAAAAATTATCGACTACTTGGCTCTGTAGACGCGGGAACAAAAATAACCGTACTGTCTGGCGAAGAAAACGGCTTTATTAAAATAAAGGACGACAAAGACCGCGAAGGTTGGATAGAAACTAAATTTATTTCTACTACGCCTGGGTTACATCAACAATACCAAACCTTAAGCAGCGAAATGAGCACCATGCAGGAAAATTTACGCCTTGCTCAAATAGAACTACCGCAGCTACAAAAGCAAAATCAAAACTTAACCGATCAAAACCTGCAATTATCAGCGCAAATTACAAGCCTGCAAACAACACTCGCGCAAGAGCGCACGCAAAAAGAAGCCGCTAGTTCAAAAGAAAAACGACAACTACTTACCTACGGCGGTGCGATTGCATTTTTAGGGTTGTTTTTGGGAATTATTTTAACCATTGTTTTGTCGCGCCGTAAGCGTTACGAAGGCTGGGCATAAATTAATTGAATGAATGTTGTTCAATAAAAAAGCCGCTATTAGCGGCTTTTTTATTCGCATATCAAATATTGAGCTATGCATATATAGCACTGGCTTAACTATAAAAAAATAGATTAACTTACGATTTTGCCAGCGGCTGTACTTCTTTATTTTCGTTCATCTCTAACTTTGGCGCATTCATTCCCTTTAATAAACGACCGAATATATCAGCACCAGTAATAATACGCTTCTCATCACCCCATACCAGCACAACGTCGTGATCAATAGCACCATCAAAAGATTTATCGAGCGAATGATTTGCGCGTATTTTTAAAATAACCTCACTTAAACGCAGTGTTTCATCCGTTACAATAATAGGTCTGTGGCAAAAATGGTAAGGGTCAAAAATATCTGGCTCAAATAATGCTGATCGTAAAAAACCATCTGCATCAACCACTAATAACGGCCACCCATCGTTGTTAGTCAAAATTACCCAGTTATAGCCCGATTTGTGTAATTTACGTAAAAACTCATTATCGGCTGATAATGTCAGTTCAGGAAAAATAGGTAAATCAAGTTTAGTAGGTAAAGAGATTATAGAATCTGGATCAATTATTTCCCCCTCTTTAGTTACACTGATTTCGTCTAAGCTAAAAAAGTTAAGTGCACCAATACCTTCAACATGTTGCACATCAGCTTCTTCTGCCTCAATGTGTTTACGTATTATTCCTCTAAGCTCGCTTTCAGCAAAATAGGTAATACCTTCTTTGCCCAGCCATGCATCAAGTACCAAGGCCGTTGGTTTAGCAACAACATAAAACAAAACTTGATAAAACTTTATTAATGGCGAAAGCATACTCGCCATTTTTAATGCATTACGAGAAAAATAAGCTTGAGGTGTTATCTCACCGATTATCGTAATCGCAATCGTTGAGAATAAAAACGAGCTAGCGCCCATTAATACAGAATCAGAGAGCAACGTGAGTAAAACGTTAATACCCACGTTACCCCACAAAATGGTTGCTAGTAAAAAGTTAGAGTCGTTACGAAGTGCCATAACCTTAATTGCCGCTTCGTTTCTTTTTGAACTTTCCATTTCAAGCTGTAATCGGCTTAACGAAAAGAACGCCAAATTCAAGCCCGAAAATATTGCCGATTGCGAAATACACAGAGCAATAGCACACCAAATCATGACATCAAACGTCATTTTACTTTCCTGTTAAAAAGTTTATAGCAGCAACAAACTGCCTAAACCTAAAAAGGTCACAAACCCAACAATGTCGGTAACCGTTGTTAAAATAACAGAGCCAGATAACGCTGGATCTATTTTCATTTTGTCTAAAATCGATGGTATTACAACGCCCGCGAGCGAGGCCGCTACTAAGTTTAATAAAATAGCGACTGTAATCGTTACACTTAACATCAAATCGTTAAACCATAAGTAGGTGAGTAAACCAATTACAAATGCCCACACTAAACCGTTAACAGCCCCGACTCTTAGTTCTTTTTTAAGTAACGCATTGCGGTTTGAATCAGTCACCTGCCCCAAAGCCAAACCACGCACGATAACGGTTAATGTTTGACTACCCGCAATTCCTCCCATTGAGGCTACAACCGGCATAAGCACCGCTAAAGCAACCACTTGTTCTATAGTGGCGCCAAATAAACCAATGAACCACGATGCTAAAAATGCAGTGGCCAAGTTTATACCTAGCCAAATACCACGGTTTTTGGCACTTTTTCGCACACTGGCAAATAAATCTTCGTCCTCTCGTAAACCACCGGCCTTTGCGGTGGCTTCATCGGTTATTTCTTGGCGAAGTTCGTAAGCAGAGGCAATTGTTAATCGCCCTAATAATTTATTATCTGAATTTACAACCGGCATAGCCATTTGCTCAGAGTGAATTACGACTTCAGCAGCTTCATATAAATCATCGTCTGCATGCAACGATGAAAAATCATGATTTGCTAGTGTCATTAAATTATCGTTATCGTGTGCTTTAATAACATCGTTAATGGCCACTTCACCAATTAAACTGCCTTTGCGGGTCACTAAATAAATAACTTCGCTGTATTGCGGTACACCTTTGAATAAAAGTTTTTTTGCACCACCAGCTGTTAACTTGTCAGACACCTTTAAAATATCAAAACCTAGCCAGTGACCTAATTGTTCTGGTGGGTATTGCTGTGCTAAATCGTACTGCTTGGTTTGCGCTTCATCTAATTGCTTTTTTGCATAGTCGACAAACCGCTCTGGTATAACTTCTTCTAATTCGAGTAGCTCTTCTACATTTACTTCATCAAGTAATTTAAATGCATCACTGTCATCAAGTGTTTGCAGTAACCATAAACAACTGTCAGGGCTTAAATTTACAAAAATTTCATGCTGTGTATCTTCGTCAAGCAATTGCCAAATTTCGAGTCGCTGCTCTTTGGGTATTGCTTCAAACAATAAAGATAGATGCTCTGTAGAAAGTGTGCTTTGTGCGTCGATCAACAGTTTATTCTTACGTTCTGTGGTGTCGCATTGCAGTAAGTCGTTTATGAGTTGTGGAAGCTGATCTACCGGATACTCAATCATTAAAAAAACCTTAAAATTAAAAAGCACATTATTTACAGTTTACCTTCTCAATTAAAAATTGCAGAAAAAACGGTACTTTAATTAAAGATGTGCATGCTATTTTGCGCATTGTATGGGCAAAACAAAGGCAGTACTATTTATTTTTATATAAATTAAAAGTATGAAATTAAAGTATTAGAAAATAAAAAGGGAAAGAAGTTGGGCAACTATGAATACTAAAGCATACAAGCATTATTTTGTATGCTTTAAATAGGTGGGATTAAATTTCGATTAATAACCCTTTGTCTTTTTTTACTTTTTCAATAACCATATAAGTATGGTGTGTGCCTACACCGGGGATATCAACTAAGTCACCCAACACTTGCCTGTACTCTTCCATGTTAGATACACGTATTTTTAATAAGTAGTCGTAACCGCCTGCAACCATGTCACATTCTACAACTTGTTCCATTTTTAATATGTGTTCTTTAAATACTTTAAATACAGCAGTATTTGAGGTAACCAACGACACTTGAACATGAGCCACTAAGCTTTGGTTTAACTTAGCTTCGCTTAATTTAGCATAATAACCCTCAATATAGCCTTCTTGCTCTAATCGCTTTACGCGATCAAGGCATGGGCTTGGGCTTAAATTAACTTGTTTTGCTAAGTTAACGTTAGAAATTCTGCCGTTTTTTTGCAAAACGTCTAAAATTGCTAAATCAATGCGATCTAGCATGCGTAATCTATTTGGATTTGTCATACAGAATTTTATGCGGATAAGTTAAATTTATGCCCTGTAAATTATCGTAAATCGACAAATTTAACCAGCATATTCTGCTGAATTTTATTTAGAATGCACTCTCAATATCACTGGTATTTTATTGGTAATTAAATTTACTTTAAATCTTAACACTGCTAAGGGTTGCTTATGTTATTCAACGGCGATTTAACAACTGACTGTCCTATAAGACAAAAAATCCGTGACTTTTACCGCATAGACGAAAATGCGGTTATCGATCATATTTTACCGCTTGCAGAAGTAGGCGTTAAAGCACGAAGCCGTGCCTGGGAAAGAGCCCGCCAAATTGTTTTAAACATTCGTAAAGAACAAGATGGTCAAGGCGGTGTAGATGCGCTACTGAATGAATTCTCGCTTTCAAGTGAAGAAGGCGTAGTGTTGATGTGTTTAGCCGAAGCGTTGCTTCGTGTACCAGACAAAGAAACCCAAGAAGCCCTTATTCGCGACAAGTTAGCAAAAGGTGATTGGAGCTCTCATTTAGGCAGTAGCGACTCTTTATTTGTAAATGCTTCATCTTGGGGCCTATTAGTAACTGGTAAAATGGTTAACTACACAGATAAAACCAAAGACCAACAGTTTGGTATGCTTAAAAAGACCATTGGTCGTTTAGGTGAGCCTGTTATCCGTAAGTCTGTAAACTTTGCAATGAAAATTATGGGTAAGCAATTCGTTATGGGTCGTACCATAAACGAAGCAATTGAACGTGCTGCCGACACAGAGCAAAAAGGCTATGTATATTCTTACGATATGTTGGGTGAAGGCGCGCGCACAAGTAAAGATGCTAAACGCTACTTTGACAGCTACATGAATGCCATCCACTCAATTGGTAAAGCGGCAAATGGCCGTGGTCCTATTAAAAGCCCTGGTATTTCTGTAAAGCTTTCGGCTATTCATCCTCGCTATGAATTTACGCATAAAGACCGTGTAATGGCTGAAATTGTACCTAAGCTAAAAGAGCTTGCTCTGGCTGCAAAACAGTACGACATTGGTTTTACCGTTGATGCAGAAGAAGCTGACCGTTTAGATATTTCACTGGATATTATCGAAGCCGTATTTAGCGATAAAGATTTAGATGGCTGGCAAGGGTTTGGCTTAGCTGTTCAAGCGTATCAAAAACGTGCGATTTTTGTTATTGAGTGGCTAACAGAGCTTGCTACGCGTGTAGGTCGTAAACTAATGGTGCGCTTAGTTAAAGGCGCATATTGGGATACTGAAATTAAAACTACACAGCAAGATGGTTTAGATCACTACCCTGTATTTACCCGAAAAGCGACAACCGACGTATCATATAAAGCATGTGCAATTAAAATGCTAGAAGCACGCGATGTACTCTACCCACAATTTGCAACACACAATGCATACACTGCAGCAACTATTCTAGAAGTGGCTAAAGGCGATAACACAGGGTTTGAATTCCAACGTTTACACGGCATGGGTGAATCGTTATTTGACCAAATTGTAAATGCAGAAAAAATTCAGTGTCGTGTATACGCTCCCGTTGGCCAACACGAAGACCTATTGGCCTATCTTGTTAGACGTTTACTAGAAAATGGTGCAAATTCATCGTTTGTAAATGCCATAGTTGATACCTCTAAACCGGTAGAAACACTGCTGCCAGATCCGGTAGAAACGCTGCAAGGGCTTCGCAACAAATACAATACGCAAATTAAAATGCCAATTGATTTATACGGCGAAGAACGCGCTAACTCTAAAGGCATGGACTTAACCGATATAAACGTGATTACCCCGTTTAAAGAAAACCTAGACAACTGGTTTAACGAGCACCTAATAGATCAAAGCCAAGTCCCTGATGGATCACTTGCTGTTAAAAACCCAGCAAACCATAAAGAAATTATCGGCCATGTAAAACTACAAAGCGGCGATGAGATGAAAACACTACTTGCTAATGCAGAAGCAGCGTTTGAGTCATGGTCGCAAACACCGGTTACAGACCGCGCTAATTTATTACGCCGCATTGCTGATATTTTAGAACGTCATCACGACGAGCTCGTTGCTATTTGTATCAAAGAAGCGGGTAAAGTAGCACAAGATGGCATAGACGAAGTACGTGAAGCAGTCGACTTTTGTCGTTACTACGCTGCACGAGCCGAAGAACTCTCAGAAGATGAGCGCTTTGAAGCACGGGGTGTAATTCTGTGTATTAGTCCATGGAACTTCCCACTCGCTATATTCTTAGGGCAAGTGGCTGCTGCCATTGTGACGGGTAATACTGTTATTGCCAAACCGGCTGAACAAACAAGCTTAATTGCATTGCGTACCATTGAACTTATGCTATCTGTGGGTTTACCAGAGCACGTCGTGCAACCTGTTATTGCACGCGGTAGTGAAGTGGGTAAAACAATTGTTCCTGATGAACGTATTCAAGCAGTTATGTTTACAGGTTCAACTGAAACCGGCACATTAATTTCTCAAACGCTTGCAGCAAGAAACGACATACAAGTGCCATTAATCGCCGAAACAGGTGGTCAAAACTGTATGATTGTTGACTCTACAGCACTGCCTGAGCAAGTAGTTGATGATGTTATAAGTTCGGGTTTCCAAAGCGCTGGTCAACGTTGTTCAGCACTGCGAGTATTGTTTATCCAAGAAGACGTAGCCGACGGCATCATTGAAATGCTTAAAGGTGCTTTGGCCGAATTACATATTGGCGATCCATCATTGTTATCTACCGATGTAGGGCCTGTAATCGATGAAAAAGCACTTAAAAACTTAACCGAACATGTTGAGTACTTAAAAGGCAACGCAACACTTCATTACGAATGTAAAATTCCGGATAACAGCGAAAATGGTGCGTACTTCTTTGCGCCACGTCTTTACGAAATAAAAGACCTTTCTGTACTTAAGCGCGAAGTATTTGGTCCATGTGTTCATATTATTCGCTTCAAAGCGAATCAACTTGATGACGTAATCGATCAAATAAACAATACAGGTTACGGCTTAACAATGGGTGTACATTCACGTATTGAAGAGCGTTGCGAGTATCTTGCTAAAATGTCTCGTGCGGGAAATGTATACGTAAACCGTAATATGATAGGCGCAATTGTTGGTGTGCAACCTTTTGGTGGCCGAGGCCTATCGGGCACGGGTCCTAAAGCCGGTGGCCCTAACTACCTACAACGTTTGGTGAAAGAAAAAGCATCGCCAGAAAACGTACAAATGACAAACCTAACGCCAGATGAGCTTGATTTACACCACTACAGTGGCGCAAATGCTCAAGTAGAAAAGCTAATGGCGAACTCAATGCGCGATGAAAAAATTTGGCGAGCAACCCCGCTAAATGATCGTGTATCTGCTGTTCGTCAGCTACTAGCCAAAATTGCTACGGTTGAAATTATTGATGACCTTGCTGACGATTTAGCTTTAACGCTAGCAGATGCGCGCGCACAGCTAAACCGCCTTGAAAAGCACATGCGTAAATTTACAACATTGCCTGGGCCAACGGGTGAGTCTAACACGCTTCACTTAGAAGCTCGCGGCTGTGTTGTTTGTTATGCGGATAAGAGTACCTCTTTTAACTTTTGGGCGTTATCTATTATCACTGCATTAGCTGCGGGTAATACGGTAATTACAGTTGCCTCTGAAATGTTCTATGAAGAAGCTGAAGCATTCAGAGAGAAGTTTATTGCCACAGGTGTTGCTGAAGGGGTATTCCAAGTAGCTAAACCTAATCAGTTACAAGCTATTTTGGGTCACCCTCATTTAGCAGGTGCAGTTGTTGCAGCGCGTTCGTCGCGTTTAGGTTACTTCAGCCAGCAACTTGCACAACGTAAGGGCGCTATATTACCGGTGATCAGTTCTGAATATTACGACACATTAATCAAACGTCTTATCACTGAAAAAACAATTAGTGTAGATACAACGGCGTCAGGTGGTAATACATCCTTGATGACCTTAGTTGAAGATGATGATTAATTAAGCTAATACTAATTACTTATAATGTTTATTAAAGGCACCTTTTGGTGCCTTTTTTCTATTTAAAGTACGTAAAGTTTGCTATTTTCAATATAGATTTATTAGTTAAGTAGTTAAATTGAAAAAGCTCCCTGTTTCTAAATTACTCCCTGGTATGTTTGTGCAAAGCGTCACAAAACAAACTGGCAGAGTAAAAATAAAAAGCCAAGGCTGGGTAAAAACCCAAACGAGTATTGATAAACTTATTAAAGCGGGTATTTTAGAAGTCGAAATCGACCCAGATAAAACACTCACCAAAACAGTACCTGAAAAAGAACAAACCAAAACACCTGCCACAAAAATAAAACGCGATCCTTGGCAAAAAACGCATAGTGCAGCTCAAGAAATGAATAAAGCTAAAAAGCTTTATGACGAAGCTAAAACGCTGCAAATAAAAGCATTTAAAGATATAAAGTCCGGCCTGAACATTGATATTGCTCCATTTAGAGAGCTTGCTAGCGGTTTTATGGATTCAGTTTTTAGAAACCAAGACGCCCTAGCCTGCCTCACGCAAATGCGCCAAAAAGATGCATACTTACTAGAGCACTCTATAAACGTATCTATCTTAATGGGTATTTTTGCAAAGCACCTTAATATTGAAAAAGACATTATTGTAGAGCTCACCACAGGTGCGCTGCTGCATGATATTGGTAAAATAAAAACGCCAGATGAAGTCCTCAATAAGCCTGGGCGCTTAACCGAAGCCGAATTTGAAATAATGAAGCAGCATGCGGTTTACTCTAAACAAATTTTAGAGGAGTCAGGTTTAACTGGTATTGCTGTAGATATTGCAGGCATGCATCATGAACGTATAGACGGAACTGGTTACCCTTTTAGTAAAAAAGGAAGTGAAATAAGCCAGTATGTCCGCATGGCTTCTATTGTAGATGTATACGACGCCCTAACAGCAGAGCGAGTTTATAAATCGGGCATGGAACCCATTAAGGCATTTAAAATATTAAAAGAAGGCTGCCCAAATAGCTTTGACGGCGAATTACTAACTAAGTTTATTCAGTGTATTGGAATTCACCCTGTAGGTACATTAGTAAAGCTTTCAAGCCAAAAAGTCGGGCTTGTGACAGAAAGTAATCCCGCGATGCCATTAAAGCCGATTGTTAAAACCTTTTATAGTGCAAAGCATAGCCGTTATACAGAAGTGCTCGATATTGATTTGTCAAACAAGCGAATTGAAGACTCACTCGAAACAACCGTAAAAGCCGGCGATTTCAACATTGATTTAGAACGTTTTTACAAAAACTCCGTATTACCTTAAATAGTCAAAATAAGCTCAATGTTACTCATTGAGCTTATACTTTTTGTTACTCTGGCCAATCCTGCAAGGCTTTTAAACTAAACTCGTAACCGTCAAAATCTATTACGCTTTGCTCAGGTGTAATTTCTTTTACCATTAATGCACCAATGCTCTCACCTTCGTGAAGCTCTCGCCCATTTAGCTTTATCCAGCGTTTATCTGCACTTGATGAATAAATATGTGCTTGATACTTTATCCTAGGTAGCATTGCTTGTAGGCCATCTGGTAACAATTCGATAGGCTCTACCCGAGATGACGATTTAGAGGCCTGAGTTACCTCATAATCTTGGTTTTTATCGACATCTTGCACTGCCTGCGCAAACGCATTTTTAAGTGTAGTTGGCACAGCATCAAGCTCAGGGTCACTTTTAGGTTCAGCTTGCGCTGCACCACTAATTGGCTTACCCAACACTTTATATTTACTCATATCAATAGTTGCTGACGACGTACTTTGAGTTTGTTCAAAACCGCCTTGGTTATAAGTTAACTGTGTATTTGAATTAAGTTGACCTTGGTTTGGCTGATTATAATTTTGCGTATTTACAAGCGAAGGTTGATTAAAAGTTTGTTGGATGCCACTAGCTGCACCTGTTGATGGCATTGGAATATACTGCCCAGTTGGTGTTAACAACATTTGCTGAATACCCGTGGGTGTTTGCACGTGCACTAACTGCCCTTCAATAGTTGCGGTGTTGCTTGGCGCTTTTTCAGGTTTAGGCTTTACATTCACCTCAGCTTGTTCAGTGGCAGGTAATGCTGCTGTCTGTAACTCAGTCGATACTTGTTCATTACTTTGAGTGCTAACTACATTTGAGGGTTCAACAGAGCCAGGTGATTGGACCCATTTACCAAAAGTAAATCCGGCCGCCACCGTTACAAAGGCAACCAAGCTGCCCCCCAAAACAAAGGCTATACGGCGGTAGCGAGCGAGTGCTTGTTGCTGTTTTAACTGCTCAGACTGTAAATCGTATTGCTCGGCGCTCATATCAGCTTGTTGAGATTGCTTTAATGCATCTAATAAATAAGACATAAATCACCTAACTATAAAATAAAGGAAAGCCCAATACCTGCGGCAAACAAAGCGCCGAAAGCAAAGCAATAAATTAAAATCGATGGCGACTGCTCAGGCTTATTCGTTGTTGCAACAAAGTCAGAAGGTAGTGATTCTTGCGCAGATTGTTTAACAATTTCAGCATCTACAACAAGTTGCTGCTTCGAAAAAGTACCCACTAAAGCTCGTTCACACACTAGGTTCATCAAGCGAGGTATACCGCCTGTCATTTTATGAACCATCTGCATTGCATCCATCGAAAACAATCCTTTATCGCACCCAGCAATATGCAAACGGTGCTTGATATACGCCACTGTTTGGCCTTGTGTTAAAGGTAATAAGTGATAACGCGCGGTGATCCGTTGAGCAAGCTGCCTTAACTCATTACGTTTTAGTAAATCTTGAAGTTCTGGCTGACCTACAAGCACGATTTGCAATAGCTTTTTGTGGTCGGTTTCTATATTAGTTAATAAACGAAGTTGCTCAAGCACATTGGGGGCAAGTAGCTGCGCCTCGTCAATAATTAAAATAGTATGGCCACCCGCCTTGTTATTACTCTCTAAGTGTTTTTTTATTATATCGGTTAAACTTTTAAGCGTCGCATTTTGTGCATCATAACTAATCTTCAATTCATCGCAAATACTGGCTAACAACTCAAGTTCTGACAGTGCAGGATTATGAATCATCGCTACTTGTGTATTTTCAGGTAATTGCTCTAGCATGCTGCGGGTAATTGTTGTTTTTCCGGTGCCTACTTCGCCCGTAAGTAATACAAAACCACCGTCTTCACCCAATCCATAGGTTAAGTGTGCTAAGGCTTCTTTGTGGCGCTCGCTTAAAAATAAATAATGAGGGTTAGGCGAAATCGAAAAAGGTTTTTCGTTCAGGCCAAAATAGCTTAAATACACCGCAATGTTCCTTCGTAATTAAATCACCGCCTATAATGGCAAAAAAACGCGCACAGTAACATCGTTGTGGGCGCTTTATTGTTGAAATAAAGTAAATTTATGTAAAAACAAAAAAGCGCAGCTACAGAAGTGACCTCCAATAACTACGCTTTTTAATCAAACTTATTTGGTCTTTATTTTTCGTAGCGAACGAGGCGCAAATAAACATCACTGGTTTTAGGGCGTAAACTATTTAGCCCACTGTCAAACTGATACACCCAGGCCGAACTCATACTGCTAACACCCGATGTGCTAGACCAATAATTTTGAGATTTGGTGCCTAAAAAAACAACCTCATTTATACTTGGCTCTGTACAACTGTGCTCTAAAATACTGGCTAGCTCTTTAATATTAGGCACCTGCCAATCATCATAATTTGCAGTTGTATCGTTAGTCGCGCCTCGTAAAGCTTCTTGCCACGTCACTGCAGGCGTAGACCCTTCGCACAGTAATGTTTCTGTATTATAGGTTTGAGAATAACTACAACGCTGCCACATTAGGCCAGTTTCCGTGTCAGATACTGTACCATCGGCATTAACGGTAAACCTATCGGTTGGGGTTGTTGTGTCAGCACCGCCATAAC
>Ga0207891_1000504_pt1 | contig 25848 bp, 25 predicted proteins | sample LinPmetageLP50_FD_184061 | JGI IMG/M metagenome (GOLD analysis project Ga0207891, IMG submission 184061) | Marine viral communities from the Pacific Ocean - LP-50 (SPAdes) | ecosystem: Environmental > Aquatic > Marine > Oceanic | place: Pacific Ocean | collected 2011-08-27 | reverse complement strand
CCACCGCGGCCGTCGCGAAGGCCTCCAATCATATGCCCGATACCGTGTTAATGACCGACCCCACCGCCCACACCACAGCCCGTACACTGGACCGCCGCCTGAGCGTAGCCCCGATGATGGACTGGACGCAGGTTTAGAAAAAAGAAAGGGATAACAACAAGATAGAAGCACCATTATTCTCTATGGTGCAAAAATGGTGCAACCCAGGTGTTAGGATGACGAAATTTCTTACACCACCCGAGGATGGCTACTGACAGACCCCGCCAAACGGAGCAGGCATTCTGAACCTGCCCGCCGCCGGCAATCTCAGGATCTCCGTTCTCAGGCCAGCGACAGACGTGTCAGCGACTACGCGACGGGCGCCACCTTCACTTCTCGGGCCTGCCTCGGGGAGTGCCACTGAAATTTAGGCTCTTCCAATTTACTCCTTTTGTCTACGGCATCATAAAGCTGATCTATCAGCTCGAAGGCCTGAGCCTCATCCAGCAACATTAAAGTCATTAGGCGGTCATAGTGCAGCCTGAATTCACGGATAACTTGATCAGTAAGAAGGGAGGTGTCGAGGTAGTAAATCAGCGCCTTGGCGGCTTTAGAGCAATCAATTAAATAACCGCGAAGGGTTGCAGCCGCCCTGCCAAGCCTGTTGTCATATACGTTAAATGCCTCAATACCTCGATTATCATGCGAAAGCCCTGCTGCTCTCCTTTGAATTTGAACAACCATACCCGCAGATGTCAGCCCAGAACTACTAGAAGAATAAGGAGCATCTAGCTTCATCACGTCCGTTGACATAGCTTCATCAAACAAAGCTAAGCACTCTTTATAGTGAGCAAATAGCTGTTCCCTCAAGCTAGCACGGAGCTGCATTTCCCTCTGACTCTCATAAATATCATTCCCCCGCTCCATCTCATCGCGCGTTAACTGCAGCTCTGTGCTCTGGAAATTCAACGAGTGAAGCAACAGATACACCGTTATAAACCCCAATATTGGGTTAATCACCCCACCCATATAATCGCCAAATTGCGCCCACTCGGTGGGCCCACCAATATCGCCACCGGAAAAACGCCAAATATAAGCTAGCAGCACGACCACAAAGATACCGCCGGCCCCATAGACAATGTTTCTGTGATGATCCCGATTCATAACAACCCTTCCCTAGTTTTAGGGGCAAGGCTAGTCAGCTAAATCAAGCTTGTACAGCACAAAGCAGAACGTCACACCTCGACGGTCGATACCGTCAACACCGGCACTTCATAAGATAACCGGCCGTTTTCGATCATTGCCTTCTTGGTTGCGGCCACATCTTCGCCTTTGACGGTGATGCTCACGCCGTCACGCGTTTGCACGGTGCTGGTGCCGTCGCCGTTGTTGCTCTGCACAGTCACCACATACCGGCCCTCGCCTTGCAGCAAGCGCCGGAACTTCAGCCAGGGGTTACGGGTACTCATGCGCTACGCTCCAGGGTCACGGATTGATAAATCTCGGCACCGCCCGCTTTCTGCACACTGATCGACACAGCAAGCACCAGGGCCATGTAGTCGAGCAAAGGGTCATCGTGCATGACTTTCACGATCATCCCAGGCAGAACCACCCCCGGCGCGGCCCCGGACTCAGGAATGAGCACGCTCAGGGTTTCCACCACCTTGTTCCCCGCCCCGGCCAATTCGGCTGTACCGCGGCTAATGGCGGGCTGGCTATCAGTGATCAGGTCTTCGTAAATGTCTGGCATCGGCGCCGTGCCACCACTGCCAGCACGCTGCACATCAACGGCTACCCCTTGGCTAACACCGCTCACATAGCAGGCATTGAACGCGGGTGCCGGTTCGTACTGCGCGGAGCGCGAGCGCACCATGCCAATATAGATGCCGGCATCCGGCGTCGCCGTTTCCCAATTCCACGGCGCCACCTTGTAGCGAGGCTGCACGGTCCAGTTATCTGCCGCCATGGCAGGCACCATAATCCCGCCTGCCGCCGTTACAATTTGCGCCACCACCTGCGCTGGCGACTTATCACGGAAGCTCAACGCCCCGGGCGGAATCGGCCAATCCGGCAGGTCCTCATCGTTTCCGGTTGGCCAAGTCAGGGAGAAACCCGTGTTTTGCAGCTCTGCCGTTGCCGCCTGGGCAGCCGTGGTAGCGCTCGCGTTGGTATAGCTGCGAGTCGGCGCGAATGGCGCAGCCATATACTGCGTGCGGCTCACACCGGTGATGGTGAATTTTTCAGTAGGGAAACGCTCATCACTGGTGTAGCGCTCGATAGAGAATACCCAGTCGTGGGAGTTGATCGTCACGCTGATATCTTTCATGCCGCCGGCACCAGGCGCCACCAGCGCCAAAGAGCCCTGCCCGTAGAGCGTGCCGGAGAATTTCCACGCCCATGAATCGATATCCAGCCCGATGGTCACCCCTTGAATATCCAGCGGTGTACCCGTCGCAACGTCCGTAATTTGCAGCGTATTCATAATCAGATAGACCGTTTTGAATTCCGGCGGCTCCACCGGATCAGGGTCCGGGTTTGGCTCCACAGGGTATGGGAGGTTGTAGTCATGCCAAACGCTCTGGCCAGCGCCCCACGGTAGGCGCTGACCGCGATCGCGTGGCTCAGCCTGTCGGGCTGTGATTCGGTACGTCACGTCATGGGCCACGCTCGGCCGCGCCGGCTTCACCCAGCCGAACCGAAGCTCGACGTTATCCGGGTCTGTAATCTCAATCGTGCCCGAGTCGGTGGCGAGCGTGATCGTGGTGGCCGTGTCGGTCTGCAGGAGCGCGTAGCGTTCGGCCGCGTCGTCGTAAACCGTGCCGGTCAGGTTCACCGAGTACCAGGCAAAGCCTCTCTCTGCATCTCTGGCAGGCGTTTTCATTACCCAGGAGCTGACGTAGCCCATACGGTCGATCGCGAACGCTCGGCCCCAAGAAAGGCCCTGCTCGCGATCGCGGGAGCCGGACTGACTCCACGGCGCCGCACGCTCGCCCTGCTTGGTGTCTGCCAGCCCCCAAGCCAGCACACCGGCGCTATCCTTCTGACCGGATGCCTCGAAGCGGGCACGGATCCCGAGATCCTGGTCGGTCGCCCGGATCCAGCGCAGGCCGCGCTCGCCGTCCGCTGGTGTCGCCGGGGTGATCGTAATCGAGGTCGCCCCCTGAGCGGATCCCGCCCGTTGAATAGGCGCCAGGTACTCAGCGAAAAGCGTCGGCTTTAACCACGGCAGCGGCGGGGCCAGTCCGTCGGTAAAATCGAGAACAAGCGCGATCGGGTCGACCGGGGCGATGTACGGCCCAGCCCTCAGATCCAGATCAACGCTGTCCCACTGCTCTACGGCATAGCTCACCGGTCAGACCTTGTACCGAACCATAACAATCCCGCTACCACCTGGCCCTGTCTCCTCGGGAGCCCTTGTTTGGGTCGTGCCAAAACTACCGCCACCACCGCCACCAGTGTTAGGGGTGCCGGCGACAGGAAGCGCCTCACCTCCAACGCCAGCGCCATCCCCCCCGCCGCCGGATCCGCCTGCGCCACCGGAGCAGCCCCCACCCCCACCACCAAGGGTTTCGCTAGCACCTCTAAAGTCAACAGTCTTGCCGCTGCCGCCTGACCCACCGACACCGCTAGCTGGAGTGCTCTCCCCAGTCGCGCCAGCGCCACCACCGCCACCCCCCGCTCTCTGGTGGGGCTGGCCTCCCCGGCCATCGCCGCCGGCAAAACCTTGGCTAGAAGCGCCAGCGCCGCCCGCCATGTCGCTGCCATTGATTCCCCCGCCACCACCGCCACCGGAGCCGCCGTTATTGCCTGCTGAGTTATCATCGACGTAGACACCGCCACCGCCACCGCCCTCTGCAGCAAAACCAAATGCCGAGCTATCGCCACCATTCGCCCCCTTGAAAGGCGTGCCGGTGTACTCAGGATTCAGGCCTCCATCACCAACAATCACGGAATAAGTGCCCTCAGTGAGAGAGATAGAATCCTCAACGACGCCGCCACCGCCACCACCGCCAGAGGCGCCATACTGCCAAGGCGAACCGCCTGCGCCCCCGCCTGCGACGATAAGAAACTCGACGTTTACGTCTCCGCTAACAACAAGATCTCCGTCAGACTCGAAAACATGGACCCTGTACGCCTCGCCTTCGATATCGACGATACTCTCTATGCCGCCGGTCGCTGATCCAGAGCTATCAGGTAGAGCACCTTTAAGGGGGCCACTCGCCACCGGCCGGTAGTACGGCAAGGCATTGAAAGTGACACTCCCACTTGTGACGCTCCCGCCCGTTGACCAGGTCGGCTCCTCGGTGCCGGTAGTGCCGGCGGCCGTCACTTGGTACACATACCCGTTAGGGGTCTCCGGATGAACCACCTGCCCCATATTGAGCGCGGTTTCCGTTGTGAACTCGTCGCCGTATTCGTCCAGAGCCAACGCAATGACAGCGCCCGCCCAATCGTTGTAAGTGATATCGAACGTGCCATCGCCGGCGCTCTGCCCTTGGGCGATCACCTGCCGGCCGCTTGGATTATCCGAGATAACAACAATGTCCCGGGATGCCGGCGTTCCGTCGATCATCACCGTCCCGGCGATCCGCGCCTGCGTGCCACCACCGCCAGGGTCTGCGCCCCCGGATTCATCAACGGCCGTGATCGTGACCTCGACGTCGTTGTCCAGATCGACCGCTAGGGCAATGTAGGCCTTCGACTCGTCGGACTTTACGCCGACAAGAGAAACGATCGAGCCCAGCAACGCACGCGGCAACCTGATCGATTCTTGGCTGCTGAGGATGCTCCGGACCCAACCGATCGGGGCGCCCTGGGAGAAAGGCTGGATCCGGATCACCGGATCCGGATCCTCACCATTGATCGTGAGCGCGAGCTCTGCCCATTCGAGGCTTGACTCAAGCGCCAGTTTTACTGCTGTGATCGTCATGGTCGGTTACCACCAGTCGGCGTTGTCGGTAATTCCACACTCTTGAAGGTTTACGGCGCCGATGCTCCAGGGCATCCATGTGATCCCGCCGATTGTGGCAGGCTGCAGGCTCCAGGGCGCCCCCCTGTTCTCGTTGTAGCCGACCCAGAAAAAGGTCTGGCTATTGTGTTCGCCGATCTGGGCGACCCCTGGCAGAACCGCGAACTGGTAGTCGGCATAGCTGCTGGACAGTGACGCCGGTTTTGGCGCGTCCGCCCCCTCATACGAAACCAGTACGGGAAGCAAAAGCCGAGCAGAGCTCAGAGGGTTGCGCAGGTAGTGATTGCACTCGAAGCCGGCGGGCTCATACTGCGGACTGTTCGCTACAGCGGGAGCGGTATCGACCGGCGTCCGGAGCCCGAAGAAATAAGTCATGTTGCCCTGGTTGCCGCTGGTCGCGTTGCCAGAGGTTGCTGACGTCCCGATACCGCCATACCCAAGAAAGAAATTCCCGGCGCCTCCCCTTTGCAGGTCGTCGCTCTTTAGCGCGCCCATGAAAAGCTGTGGGTAATAGTTGCTCTTTGCGCTGTTTATACTGTCTCCGGGCTCTGTATTGCTGTGCCCCTCTGGGTAGTGGGATAGCAGCCAAGCGGCTTTGTCGTCCGCGTAGACCGTCCAGGCGATATTGCTTTCCTCTCCGCTGCGAAAGCCATAGCAATACAGTCCGGCAATTTCATCGGACTCGTCGCCCGGTGCCGGCGCGCCCTCATGCTTCCAGCCGTTGACCCCGTCGCTCATCACTGCAGAGAAAGCATCATCGCGGATGCGGCCGACGCCAGGCGTCGTGATTGAGTCCCAGATAAACAGGCCCAGGCTATAGGATCCCCATGTGACGAACTCGATCACACCGTTGCCGTTGGAGATCCCGATCCGGCGCTTGCCGGCCGTCGTGTCCTCATAGTCGAGCGTCCAGCCCGCGCCGGGCTTGCTGCCGTAGCCATCGACGAGGCAGGCTTTCATCACGTCCATAATGTATCCGGCGCCGTTTTGGGCTCCGGATGCGGGAAACGCCGGCGCGCCCGCGTCTGTGCTTCGGTAAATTGTGACAGCCATCAGTTATGGTCCCCTCGCAATTCGATCTTGAGCTGGTCGTCGTCGACGGTGGCTTGGCCGGGCAGGACGGTGCGAATCATCCAGAGCGGCGCGGCAGCGGCGTCGGTATCAAAGCGCGTGGTGTTGCCCACGCTCCAGCCAGCCCCCCAACCATCCGCCTTGATCGTGAAATACGGCGTGCCGGTTTGCGGGTTAACGGGGGAAAAATCCACTACCGTGGATCCAGTGGCCACAAGGCCACGCTCCTCGCCGTAAAGCTCGAAGGCAGTTGTCGACGTAAATTTGATCTTCCACCGCTCGGGCACACTGCCCCGGTTGTCGATCGCGACCGGGTAGGCGATCAAGTTGTAATTTGCGGTGGTCTCTTGGCCGGTGCCGTCGTAGTCGCCCGGGTCCACGGTGTAGCTCACCCAGTTGCGCACACGGGCGCGCAGGTCGCCCAGGTACACGGCTGAGGCGACCCATGTGTCATTGGCTGGAAAGTCGTGATAGAGCGGCTGCGCCAGTTGCAAGGTGCCATCGATACGGGCCTCTGTGCAGAGCGCCATATCGTCAATCCGGTGGACAAAGTGCAAGTCACCGCTCAGGGCGTTACTGTCGGCGTCTTGCGCAGTGAAAGGGTTGGCGAGGGTGGCAGTGCCGGCGGCCTTGTCCAGCGCATACATGGCCGGGTCCAGCCGCGTCCCTGCATCATCTTCAATCCAGGCATCGTGGAGCAGGTCCCGCCCGGCATTTACCACCAGGTCAGCCGCCGGGCTGGCGATCAAATCCTTCTGGGTATGGGTAAGCACGAGAATATCGGCATCACGCAAAATCGGGACGCGCCCGTCAGCAGGTAGCCGCACCGGATCGAGGCCCAAGATGGCAGGATCAAGCGGGATCTGCTTAAAGCTCACGGCGTTGTAGTACAGGCTTTCTGCCGTTACAGGCACCGGAAACTGAATCTCTACGATACCATCCTTGAGCGTTACCTCGCCGGTAATGCCATCACCGGTAACAACGCCCTGATTATCAGCCTCACCGTTGTACTGCTCGCCTGTCGCGAAGTTATTCGCACGCACCGTAAAACCATTCGGGCGCAGCGGCGCCGCCGCTGTTCGGAAGGTCGCCCCACGGGTGACGCTCCAGTCGTCGCCAATCAGAATTGAGATGGGCGTCACCGTGGCCGATACAGGCCGCCCTGAATAGCTACTGATCGTAACCAAGCCAGACGTATAACTAATCGTCCCGAGCGCAGTGCCCGTTCCCGTGGAGGTGCTGTAGTTTCTCAGCAGCCGCCCTTCTCCGTCATCGAACCACAGCTCACCATCAATACTTAACACGACGCTACCAGGCACAATCGGCGAGCTTTCCGTGATATAGAAACGCCAGTCTTGATCTGTACCCGCAAACAGTTCTTGGGCCGTTACTTCTGTGCCCACCGCAAGTTGGTAGCCCACATCAACATCGTGGCTACGAATTTCCTCTGTCTCTACCGTTGCCCGGTACGACGCCGCCGAACCACTCAGGGAAGAACGGGTAACCATTCGGATTGTTGCCATGGTGCGAACCTTATGCGTTGACCTGTTTCAGGAAGGTGTTACCGGCGATAACAAGCTGGCCGGTGGAATAATTCACAGTACCGATCACCAAAAAATCCCGACGACTCATCAGCGATCCGTTGCCGTTGTCCGTTACCCAGTGGGATTGATCGATATAGTTAGTGCTAAGCGCTTGGCCAACATCATTCTCAACCGTCCGCTTGACCGACTTGGTGATGGTGAAATCCACAGAACCCGGCTCAATACTGGACTCCGTTTCAATCACGATATCCGCCTGGCTGCTGTTGTTCGGCACAGTGACAGTTGTTGTGAGTTCGGCCTCATCCTTGTGCGTGTAGTCGACAGTCACATCGCCATCAGCCTGAAGCGCGGTGGTAATATCAATTTCACCGCGGGCATAGTTAATCTGCCCTGTGGCGTCACCGGTAATAGAACCATCGCCGGCCACATCGGTGGCCGTTTTTTGAACACTACTGGCTTCCCAGGTGAGCGTGACAGACCCAGCAACCACCTTGCGGTTTGCCAGGCGAATGCTCAGTGGGGTAACGCCTGCGTAGGCCTCCGGGTCCTGAACGTAAATGCTTGAATCTGTCCAGCGGTAGAACAGCACAGAGCCCGCATCTGGCTGCGCTTGCAGAGTGGCGATAACACTGCCCGAGTCGTAACTCACCTGCCCTGAGCCATCGCCCACCATGTTGCCGGTGCCATCGTCACGGATGGTGTACCACTTACCCAAATAGCGATAACTCAGGTGCAAGGATAGCGGGGCTGGCGCCGGATCAAGGCTGAGCACGTAGTTGAAGTTTCGGTTGGAATCCTCAATCTCGATGCTACCGGTATTGGGAATTTGCTGGCGCAGAGCCCCCGGCTTATAGGAAAGCGTCGTTGCACCAGACGCACTACCCGCCCATGTGATCGCGCCCGTTGCATAATCAATGGCGGTGCCTTCCAGCCCAGCGGGCACCCCACCACTGGTGACGAATATGCCGCCCTTATCGCTGTAGGCTTCCCCTGCCAACGAGAGCGACACAGACCCCGGCACCACCGCCGTTGGCAGCGTCGAGGTTTCGCCACTGGCCACCGTGACAGCCAGGCTCACGCTATCGGAACCGCCGGCCACAATCTGGTTCACATAACCGCCAGGCCGCTGATCGATCACCGCCGTTTCATTGCTGGCCGTGGGGATGATCGGGGCGAAGGTATCCGCTACCTGAATGGATAAATCACCAGAAGACGCAGCCACCCCAAGCGAGGTGGAGCCGTAATACTTGGCAGACGTAGCGGGCTGGGTGCTATAGATCAGCGAAGGCCCCGCTGGTTTGGGGCTCGGGTCTGACGCTGGGTAATCGCGCTTTAGCTCTGCAGACAGTTCCAGAATGTACTGGTCCGCTTTGAACGTGCGAATATCGCCACCGTTCACTTCATAAGTGAAGGTCGCTTCAATGTGCTGCACATTGAGGATCTTGATGAACTGCTGGGTGCCAAGATCCTGCCCCTCTTGGAGCAACAGCGTGTCGCCAATCTCAGGCGCCGCAATATTATTCACCGTTGGTGCATAGCAAATGATTGAGCGCTGACCTTGCAGCTGGTTGCCCCGCAGCGCCAAACCGGTGACAGGGCCGGGAATCACAAACGATTCCACCCGCTGCCGCGCCGCCTCGCGCTCATCGTAGAAATCCTGCGTGGTAAACAGCAAACCAGACACATTCGGGTCCAGCGGCTGGGCACTCAAAATAGAGTGCGCATCCAGGTAAAGGTCTGTGGTTGCGGTATCCACTTTCAAAAACGCCTTACGCAAGCTCACTTCACCGTAGGTTCTGTCCACACGGGAAATGTCCTCGAAGAGGTTATTGATATCGCCATCAATCACCTCGTTACCCGTCATCTGCCCACCGCCATCTTCATTGTCGGTGAGCCGTTCGGGCTGCATCAGTTTGATATCGTCGCTTGTGATCGCCACGCGGGGGCTCCTATTGCGGGGGCTCTACAGTCAGCAGCCGGAGGGTCGCGGTGTACCACGCCCCCGGCTCCAGGCTGATATGGGTGTGTTCTTTAATCGGAGTGGCCTCAACGGCAACACCCCGGGCGCGGTCAAACACAACGGAAAATTCACGGGCGTCATCCAACGTGAGCTCCATTGCACCCAACCCTGCAGATTCTTTGGCCACCAGAGCATCCAGCGTGGCCCGTTCCAGCCAGCCCACCAGCGTCACTGCCTGGCCGTACTGCTTCACGCCACTTTGAATAATCATGCCGCCAGTGAGGCTGCGCTCTTGAGCCTGGGCCACGCCGTTGTGGCTGAATTCGTCTTGCCAGATTAGGTTGTCGGTGAGGTCGATCTCATCAAGCGTCACTGCGTTGCCCTCATGCCGGCTTCATTCAGGAATTCCATCAGCCTGTTCACGTCATCCGGATCACCGGACAGTGAAGACGTACCGCCATTCGGTAGCGCAATTTCAACACGCTGGGTGGGCGTATTAGGCTGGGTCGTTGCCTGCTGGCCGCCGGCTTGCCCTTGCGCCTGCTGGATGCGTTGTTGCCGCGCATCGGCCTGCGCCTTCACTTCTTCCTGTTTCAGGTCCTGTACGCGCTGGCGGTAAATTTGCTCGTTGATCTTCATGGCCTCGGCGTACTCACGGGCCGCCCGGCTTGCCCCTTGCTCGGACGCGGCTTTCATTTGCCGCTGCAGATCCTTCTGCCGTTCCTCAAACCGCCGCCGCTCAATATCCTGCGCGGTGCCGTTCATGTTGATCAGCTCGGTGCGTAGGCTCTCCGTGGTACTCGCCGCACTGTCGGCCAGGCCATCGAGCTGCTGCTTGGCGCTTTCAATCGCCGACTTCAGGGTGGACAGCTTCTCTTCGCCCAGCAGCTTAGCCCCCTGCTTTGCCCGGCTTGCCGCACGCAGGAAGCTGTTAAGGTTGCCACCTTGACGCGCCATGGCACGGTCGTAATTTTCCTGCGCGCTGGTCACTTGTTCCTGCACTGCCGCTTTTGTCTCGTAAACCGTTTTCAGCCAGGTGCCGATGCTCAACACAGCAAAGTCTGTTTGCTCTTTGTAGAGTCGGTCGAACAGTTCCCCCGCTCCCTCGCCGGTGTCGTAGAAGCTTTGGCGGATACCAGTAAAAATTTGCAGCAACGCAGCGCCGGCGCTACCCGCCTTGCTGGCGCCTTGTTGGGCTTTGTTGCCCACCTCTTGCGCGGCTTGGCCTTGCTGCTGGTAGGCCTGCGTGGTTTTTTGGGCGGCCTGCGCTTTTTGGTTTTCGCCAGCAGTGGCTTGCTCGGTGGTTTTCTGTGTGGATTCAATCGCGGCCTTGGTGCGCTCCAACATATCGCTGGCTGCTTCGGCGGTGCCTTCCAGCGTCTGCTTGTATTGCTCCAGCGTTTTCAGGTGATCCATTAACGCGCTGTCCGTGCGCTTAATCAGATCCGCCTGGGCCTCTTCGCTTTCCAGCTTCTGGTACGCCGCCAACCACGCTTGCACCAGCAAATCCGCTGCTTCCTTTCCCTTGTAGCCAGCATCTTCGATCGCCAGCGCCGCGGTGCCGAAAGAATCAATCGCCTCGCGTTCTACCGAAGAAATGCCGGTTTTCAGTTTCTGAATATCCAGACCAAGGCCCTTTAACGCCCCGCCCAAGCGGATCTCAGCGGCAATTGCAGCCTGCTCAAACGCCGCGCTTTGCTCCTGCGAGGCCTCAAAAGCCTTATCAATAACGGCATCCAGGTCATCAATGCTCTGGTCTCGGGCTTCGCCACTGGCCTTCTGTTGCTCTGCCGACGCTTTTCTGGAGGAAGTGGTAACCGCTTCGGCAAGGGTGCCGAAGTGACGTTTGATATCGTCGCCATCTTCTTCTATGGACTTAACCCACTTCCGCGATGTTTCACTAAATGTGTCAGCAACGGACTGCATTTCCGCCGCCCACTTATCTGCCCCTACCGCATCAAGCGCTTTAGCCATGCTTGATGTGAAAACAGCCAATTGCCCAGACAGGGTAGCCACCGCTGTGCCAAACGCAGCAGTAATACCATTCCACACAATGGCAATGGCCGCCCCGAAGGCCTGCGCCGTGGCCAGCGCGGTGGTAAACGAGTCGGAAAAGTCCTGCGCCCACTCTTTAATGCTGCCGTCTTTCTGCATATCACGCAGAGTGTCCAACAGCTCTTTCAACCGGTCCTTCAGCGCATCCAGCGAGCCAGACTTCGCTGCCTCCTGGAAGAAATCCGTCACTTCTTTACGCAGGCCAGCCACAATGCCGGTAAAGTTTTTCGCCCGATCGGCACCGGCCCCTTCGGACATCCGCCCAAGCTCATCGATCAACTGGGTGAGCGCATCCCGCCCAAGCTCGCTGGCGCTGGCCATGTCGCGGATTTCCGCGCCCGATTTGCCCGTGATCGTGCCCAAGGCCTCCATAATGGGGACGCCGGAATCGGTAATGCTGTTCAGCTCTTCCAGCTGCAATCGACCACTCTGCCAGGCTTGGCCCAGCTGAGTGATCACGGTGTCCAGTGTTTGCGCACCGCTACCATACTTAGCATTCGTATCGATCAGGCTTTGCAGGGAACCGTTCAGGGGGTCAATGCCCGCCACCTGTAACCGCCGCGCCGCCTGCGCCGTATCGGCAAGACTCTGGCTATTGCGCTCGGCAATGCGGTCCACTTCAGCCAGCACGCGGCGGCCTTCTTCCATGGAGCCATAGAGCGCACCGAACTGCCGCTCAAGTTCCTCCAGGTCACTACCCGCCGTAACCAGCTTGGTAATGCCTGCCCGCAGCGTCTGGAAGATGCCAAAGCCCGCCGCCAACCCCAGCAGCTTGCCTTTGATGCCCGCCATGGCACTGCCGAAGCGGTTACCCTTGGCGCTGGCACGCTCTAGCGCTTCACCATGCTCACGGGCCTCTGCGGTGGCTTTGCTTAGCTTCTGCTGGGTTTGATCCAGTTCCTTCTGGATGCGATCTTCCGCCTGCCCCAGCTCATTGGTGTCGATACCGGCCTTGCTCAGCGTGCGGGAATATTTCGCCAGTTCACGCTGGCCACGGTTGTACTCTGTGTTGGCGATGCTTTGCGCCGTTCTGGCCTGCCGCACAGCAAGGGCATACTGCGCCTGCGTTTGCCCTGCCTGCTTCCCTTCATTCTTCAGATTTTCATAGGCTGTTACCGCTTTCTCCAGCGCCTTGCTGGTGCCCTTCGCGTTTTCCTCTACCTCTTTCCAGCCCTTGGCCGCTGCCTGCTGCTTTTCCAGTTCCTTCAATTCGTCATAGAGCTGCTCCGCCTGATTGTCCAAATCACGCAGAGACTCTGTGGCGTCATCCGCACTGGGGCTGATCGCGTTCTTGGCCTTCAGCACAAGGCTGACGACAGCATCTTTCACCGCCATGGAGGGCTCCAATCATAAAAGGAGGCCCCAAAGCGGGGCCATAAGGTCAGTGCGTTCGGGGGTTCATGCCACGTTCGGCACGGTCTTGCAGCCGCGCCAGGCAGGCTTGAGCCAGCTGGGTGAGTTCGCCGTTCGTGGCATGCACACCGGCACCCCCGATGCGGCTTGCCATTTCTTCCAGCGTTGCCACCCCGGCACGGCGGTTGATCATGCGGGCATGCGGAATAAGCTCACCATCACTGGCGGAATGGAAACAGAACAACCAACGATCCAGCACCCAACTCCCATCGCCCGTCACAACAGACTTAAACACTTCTGCTGAAACTTTCTGGGCCACTTCCGTCGCCAGCTGGAAGCCTCTCGCCAGGCGCTCACCGTCGGCGCAATCCCCAACAGGGGAAACGCCCAAGGCGCTTACCGTTCCCGCCTGTGGCAGGCGCTCGCCACCACTCAGGAAATGGCAAGCATCGTCATAAAGCTCCACCGAGATCTGGTCATAGCGCGCGACTTTGAATTTATCTTTAAGGGAGGCCCACACGCCCGCATAGCTGTTGCCAGGCTGTTTGGCCAGCTGCCCCACCAGCTTCTGTATGTGCCGCTGCTGATCAGGGGTAATCGTCTGCGGCACCAGCGCCTTCTCCATTTCATTGAAGGCAGCGATATAGGCCTCTTTGAAGGCCGCTGCTTTCTTGCCGGTGAATCCCATGACCAGAAAGACGAAGCCGTCCTTGGTCATTTCAAACGCCCTATGGGTACGTCCTCGCTCATCGGCGTAGCTAATCGGCGCAAAATTGCGCTGATTAAAATCCTGTGAGCAACCCAACCGCTCAAACACTTTCAGAACATCACCATGACGCTTACCAAAAATGTCCGCGACCCTGACCGTAGTCGTTACAGCCCTACCACCATGAACCGCTACGCAGCCATCAACATGCAGTTCGGCCATCGCCAGCGCTTGCTGGCTATCTGAATCACGTATAATATCTTTCATAGGGATTACCTCTCAGTCAGAGCAAATCTCATTTCAAAGCCCTCGGTGTTACAGCACCGGGGGCTTTCTCGTTTCAGGCCGCCGCCTTTGCTTGCGCATGCTCTCGCCATTTGAATCCGTCCTCTAGCAGTACCGCCATTTCCGCAGTGGCACTGCGCCGATTTTCTTGGGCTTCCGCCCGCACTTTGTCCAGCAGGTTCTGGGGAACCCGGAAGTTGAATTGGGGATCATTTCTGGCCATAAGCCCTCCACATACCACGGTTATATAACCAAACATACAACGGTGGTTCATTGCCGTCAATACCACCGTGATACACAATTGCTTTCCGGTATATTAAATGAGTGCCCCAATGAGCCGATCAGACCCACAGTTCAATCTGAGACTTCCCGTAGAACTGAAAGAACGTCTATCTGAGGCTGCCACCAGCAATAAGCGCTCCATTACCGGCGAGATCATCGCCCGCCTGGAAGATTCCTTTGAGGCTGAAGCCCGCAAGTTCATTGAAGAAACGAACCTCACCGAAGGAAACCCGCCGCAAAAAGTTTTTACTGTGGAAGAAGCCAGGAAACGCTTCATGGAGGCGTTTGACGAAATAGCAAAATCCATTGACCCGAAAGGTGGCAATAAATAATGTTAATCGGCGCAAAATTGCGCCGATTAACTTTCCCTATAGAAGCCCGCCAATCAATCCAAACTTTAATCCAACATGATCACTTCAAAGGGGCTGGCTTTGCCGGCGGGGGTACGCAGCGCACCACTCAGCTGACCATTGATAAACTCATCGCTCATCAGGTCGGTGGCTTCGGAAGCGTTCAGTACGGCTTCATGCACGATCACCCGGGCCTTCTTGCCGGTGGCCAGGTTCTTGCCTTCCAGAATGATGTGGCGGGGTTTCTGGATTTCCGTGGCACCCAGCACCTGCGTGCCGGTCTCGCCGTTGTAGCCGTAGTCCACTTCCACTTCTGTGGCGGCACCCGCGTTCAACGCTTTGATGAGGCCGGCATCGGTGTCCACTTCCACGTCAGTACCAACCGCCAGGTTGCTACTGCCGGTGGTTTCAGTCACCTGGACGCTTTGATCATCGATGTTCGCGCGCGCCAGCTTCACCCACTGCCCTTCGATCAAGGTGACGGTTTCCGCCGTTACCGTGCCCGCAGTAACACTGTGGGCAGCACTTGTGCCCCCCAGCGCTTCGGCCAGCAGTTCCGCTGGCAGGGAATCAAAGGTGATGGCCATTTGCGCCGGATCACCGGGAATGTTCACTACATCCAGCGCCTGGCCGTAGGTAGCGGGTTGCTTGGAAATCCGGTTGCGCGCTTCAGTGCTTGGCGGGGTGAGCTCAAAGCTGGGGACGTTGATGGGGCCATTGAATGCGCCGATAACGCCCTGCTCTACCGGGGCAATGTAGACCTTGCCGGCAAAGATGAGGCCGGTGTCCTGGTAAGACATGCTGTTCTCCTTTGGCGCAGGGCGCCGATGGGTTGGGGTTTACGTTTTAGGTTCGAGGGTCATCTGGTAGCGAGCGGTGACGGTGAGCGCCACCCAAGCGACGGGATAACCGTCTTCGGGAATGTTGTATTCGGCATCGCCCACTTCACTGTCGAGCGCGTGGCCGTCGAGCTGTTCCGTGTTGTTGCGGTCGGCCAGGGCGTTGATCAGGTCGTGCAGGTGGCGTTGCAGTTTCAGGGCAACCCCTGCTTCGGCCTTTTCGGCCACGATGATCTGGTGTGACACTTCGCGCACCAGCCGCCCGCCACTGCTTTTACTGGCGCGGCGGTCATCACCCGGTTGTAGGGCGATAAACGGGAACGCCTGCTGCTGGTCCATCACTAGCGCGTGGGCCAGCCAGCCTTCGTACAGTTCGGCGCCCGCATCGCTGCTGTAACCGTTTGCGGTGGTAATACTTTCTAGGCGCTGCCGGTACACGCCATAAATGGCTTCGCTCGGGATCATTCAAATAGCTCCAGCAGCCGACCAGCAACCACTCGCGTCATGTGGTCCTTTAGTTCTGGGGAGAGGTCATGGCGCACGGTCTGGAATACTTGGCTCACACTCGGCCCATGCAAAACTTTATAGTTATCGCGGCCCTTCCCTGTCCGAACAGCAATACCCAGCGCCCCGCTGCCGCGAAGGCCCGGCACGTAGAAAAATCCGGCGGCCGCATAGCTGCTGCCCGGTTTAACCTTGCCTCTTATGCCCCCGTGCTTAGTGCTACCCTTTCCGCGCCCTGGATGTTTCTTCGGGACACGAATTCCTCTGTTCTCGAAACGAGAAAGCAGCACTCCACGCTTTGTGGCCTGAACACCGGCCTCCCATGACTTTCCTTTCTGAATGGGCGGAAAGACACGAAGATGCCGAGCAACATAGGACCGGCTCAATGCAACTTGGCTGCTAATCCTGGACACGGACTGCTCACGAGCGAATTTGGATGTTTCGCTAAGAACGCTCTGAATTGCCACCGCGCTATGCTTCCCACCTATCTGGGCAATCGCATCAAGCACGATCTTCATGTCTCGGCTTGTTCTGGGGGTGCTCATTGGGTCACCTCCACCACCAAGGTGGTGTCGTTGTCGCGCTCCAGGGTGTGCACCGTCCAGACCTTCCCTTTCATCGTGATCTTGTCGCCCCGGCGCGGGTACGGCCACGCAGCTTTGGGGTACTCGATATAAATCAGGGTGGCGATCAGGGCGTTCATGTCGTCGCGCACGTCGTCGTAATCCAGGGTGGCGACGGTTTCCGGGCTGGTGCCCCGCTCCGGTTTCAGTGGCCCGGCCGTGATGGTGGCCGGGTCACCGTAGAAATTGAAAACGGCGCCATCCAGCGCCGTTTTGTAGCCATCGAACTGGCTCATGGTCAGAAGCTGCTGTTCAGACGCACACGGCAAACGACGTCACCATTCGCGCCGGCTTCCACAAACACGCCTACAGCGGTGTTGTCGGTGGACACTGTGGTGATGGCGCTGCCATCCCAGTAGGCTGGGTCACCGACTGCCGGTTCGTCGGCAGTGGTTTTGGGCAGCTCGAACACGCCACCGGTTTTGAGGGTGAGTTCTTCGTTAGCGGCGGCGTCATGCAACGCCACACCGAACAGGGAACCCATAACAACCAGGTCGCCAGAGGCGGCCAGGGCGGCAGCGATGACGGTGATGTTCTCGCCACGCTGGATAAAGTTTTTAGCCATGATTTCACCTTTGCATCCCTTGTAGGGATAGATGGGTAAATTAGGTGCGGGCCCCGAAGGGCACCGCGGGGAGAGAGGGGCTAGCCGGGGTTATGCCCCGGCGTTTTTGAACAGGCCACGGTGATCGATGACACCGGCACCGAAGTCCAGGCGCGCTTTGATTTTCACGCCATCCACGTCGAAGCCCTGCTGGGTTTCGATGTACACGCCCTCTTCACCCGTGAGGTAGGCGTATTCGATGGTGTCGATGCGAGCCGGGGCCGCAGAGAGATACCAAGCAGTTTCGCTGACATCATCCAGACGCGGTTCCACTACCACCTGCAGCTTGCCGGCGAAGGGGTTCACGTCTGCACTCTTGGCGCTGAGGATTTCGGCCACGATTTGTTGGGCCTTGGTTTCCAGCGCCGCCGGCACAATGAGGAATTCCGCCTGCAGGTTCAGCGGACGCTTGCTTTTAACGCCTTTCTGCAGACGCAGTTGCTTGCGACCTTCGGAGAGGGTTTCCACGCTCAGAGCACCGGCACTGCCCAGGTTGTTGTGGCTGGCATGGAACAAGGTGACGTTGTCGGACATTTTCACGTTTTCCGTGATCAAGCCCCACACTACGTTGTTTTCCAGTTCCGCAGCGCTGGCACCAAAGGCTGCCGGCACCCGGCTGAAGGCGTCCAGGTCATCGTTGATGATGGTCTGGCGGGTCAGCGCGATGATCTTGCCGTAGGTTTCCAGCTTGTAGCGCTGGTTGTCCTCACCCATGGAGCCGTAGTTGTATTCACCGGCTTCGTTGACCTTTTCCAGCTCCGGCGCATCACCCAGCTGGGCGCGGTTGATGAACTTAAAGTCGCTGGCGCTGGATTGGCGGCAGAACGCCTTGAACGTCTGCGGGGCCGCTTCATACCCAGCACGCAGGGTTTTGTTCGCCACATCCGCCAGAATGGCCGGGAAGTCGCTAGTGGAATGCATGGCCTTGGCGGCGATTTCCATGCCGGTCATGCCACGGGTGGATCCACCGCCTGCGTGGATCACTTCGGCAGCCATGTTCAGCAGGTTCATGCCCCGGAAGTCTCGCGCTTCGTCCGGCAGCTGGTTAGCGCCAGGGTTAACGCGGTTCATCAACGCGGCCACCATGCCTGCGCGCAGGGCTTCACCGTGGTGACCGACTACAACATGGCCACCGGGCACGGCGTTCTGGCTGCGAGTGGCAAGCAGGGTGAGCACTTCGTTGCGGGCATCGGCCACGCTGGTGCCGGTGTCGATCATGCGGTTCAGGTCCGCTTCTTCAACACGGTGGGTGGATGCCAAGGCGCGCAACTCGCTGACGCGGGTGCGCTCTTGGGCGATGGCTTGGGTAGCCACTTCGCCCGCGTTCTGGGCTGCGCCTGCCGGTACCGGCGGCGGGTCGTTACGGGCACCACGGTTCTGGGCACCAGCGGCGGCCAGGGGCGGCTCATCTTCTTCCTCGCCACCGTTAGCAGCTTGCGCTGCCTGGGCTTTGGCTTCCGCAGCGGCCACACGGGCTTCTAGCTGCTCATCGGTTTCGCCGGCATGACGGGACAGGCCCACCGCCTTCGCGCGTTGTGCAAGAGTCATAACATTACCTTTCGGGTTGGTGTTTGCGGCAGCGGTGGCCGCCGTGGTTTGGCCCGAAGCGGGCCGGTGATACAGGTTCAATGCGCCGGCGGGCGCATTCTGGAATGCGGCCAGGTCTGCCTGAGCGACAGCCTGCACCGGTTCCACCAATTCATCGGCAAAGCCCAGCTCCACGGCTTGCTCGCCGTTCAGCCAGGTTTCTGCCGCCATCATGGTTTTGAGGGTGTCTTTATCCAGGCCTGTTTTGGTTGCGTAGATGTTGGCCAGGGTGTCTTCAAACTGGTCATACACATCCGCCGTGCGGCGGTGGTCGTCCGCCTCACCCAAGCTCGGCCCGCTGGGCTTGTGGATCATGATGAAAGCGTTGGCCGGGATGCGGACTACATCGCCTGCCATGGCGATCACGCTGGCCATGCTGAGGGCGATGCCATCGATAGTGACTTCTACACGCCGCTCGCTGTTGGCCAGCGCGTTGTAGATGGCAAGGCCTTCGGTGATGAAGCCGCCTTCACTGTGGATCCGCACAGACAAGGGGCCTTCGTTCAGGGCTTCCACTTCCCGCACGATGGTCATGGCGTCGAGGCCATCCCACCAATCACCGATGACGCCATAGAGCAGCAGCTCACCTTTGGCGTTGATCTGGTTTGTTGCAGACAAAGCGAGTCCGCCGCTGACCGCTTGGGCCAACGCTTTGATTTTCCATTTAGGCATGGGGTGCTCCGGTTATTCGTCGCCGGGTTCGGGGTATGCCGCACCGGGGGCACGGGCCTGGGTAACGCCGGCATCACTCACGCGGCCTGCATCGGTGGTGACGACGATGCCATCACGGTTGAGGCTGTCGCGTTCTTGTTTGATTTCGGCGAACACGTCTTCGGGCTCGAAGCCCATGGAGCGGATTTGTTCAGACAGCGAGCCCAAACCGGCACGCACCATGTCGACGATGGGCGGGATTTCCCGCGAGGGGTCGATCATTTCACGCCGCGGCGGGGTCCATTCCCAGCGCACGGGCTGTGTGATTTCACCCACCAGCATGGCGGCTTGGTTGAACCAGTTGGCGACGCCTTGGCACACCGTGGGTATCAACGATGCCCAGCGGTATTGCTCCACGTTACGGGTGAATTCCAGGTGCCCCATGCGCCCGCTGCTAAAATTCACGCGCTCCAGGTTGCCGGTGAGCGCGGCGAACGGTACGCCGTAGGCGATGGCGATGGCGTGTTGTTCAACGCTAACGAATTCACCATGACCGGATACGCTGGGCGGGTTGTTGAAGCGCACGTCTTCGCCGGTTTTCAGGCGCGGGAACATGCCGGGTTCCAGCTTTTCTGGCAGCACGTCGCCTTTGCGATCGGTGTCGCCTTCTGGCTCCACCACGACGCCCACCAAGCAGGCGGCGCTTTTGGCGGCCTCGATGCGGGCATCTTGGTAATCGTCCAGGTTCTTCATGCGCATGATGGCGGCGGTGCCACGCGGCACGCCGCGCACTTGCCCTGGGCGCAGCATTTCAAACAGGTGAATCACATCCGCCGCCGGGGTGAGCTTGCTGGCACTGAAACCGCCCAGCGCATCACCGGGGTGGCTGGTGTGCAGCCAGTAGCCCACGCGCTGGTGCTGCGCGTTGAACTGCACGCCTTGCACGGCGTAGCCGCCATTCATCTGGCCGTTTTTGGTGTGATCCAGATAATCACCTTCCAACAACCGCAGCTTGAGCGGCACTTTCAGGGCGGGGTCTCTGTCGGTCACACGCACGATAATCGCATCGCCGCTTTCTACAGCGGTGCGCACGGCCAGGGCTTGCAGGCCGTACAGGTTATGCCGGCCGTCATAGTCGACGGCCGTGCTCTCGCACCAGTTCAGCATGGTGCGCTGGAGCGGTTTCTTTTCTTCAGCATCGCCCACCAGCGCACTGGGGCGGATGCCAGTGCCAACGATGTTGGTGGTGAGCACCCGCACTGCGCTGGCGGCATACGGGTTGTTTCGCACCAGCTCACGGTGCCGGGCACGCAGCAGTGGGAGCGCGGCGCGGCTTTCAGCGTTGGCGCTGCTATCGCTGCCACGGGTCCAGGTGTTGCGCCGGCCTTTGCCAGCACCGTCGTAGCCGTTCACTGCGCGCAGGCGATCCGTTACCACGCGGGCACGGGTGCGGCGGGCTTCGGCTTCCGGGGAAAACCAGCCGATGGTGCGATCAATCCAGCTCATTGATACCCCCTGTCGAACACGGGTGCATACATGCGGTGTTCGCGGGTGGCGCTCGGGCCTTTCACGGTTTTGCGGATCATGTCACGCACGCGAATCATGTCATCGAGGCTGCGGAATTCCGTGGTCTTACCGTTGTGCGTAATGCGCAGGGTGCCTGTGGCAATCGCGGCTTCAATGCGATCCAGATCTGCTTGCGTGTAAGCCATGGGCGGTTACCAGTAGTTGGATTTGCGGCGGCCACCGCCGGCGTCTTCCGGGGTGTCATCGCCACCGAACAGGTCGCTTTGTTTGAGCTGGGCCTCAAGCTGATCCCAGCGTTCATCTTTCCAGGTGTGCAAGCGCAGGCTGTAGGCCGCGTGCAGGGCGTAGACTTCGCAGTCAGCCGCTTCAATGGGCTGGCCGGGCTTGTCGTGCCACACGAGCTTGCCGCCCATGCGGGCGTTGGGCGCTTTGATCACACCGGTGAGTTGTTCGTAGTAGTCGTCGCGCACGTTGGTGTACCAGTGCATGCGGCCTGGGCCTTCGCCTTGCAGGCTGAGCCTGCCGCCTTCGCCGAAGATCAGGTCTTTGGCTTTGTGGGTGCCCACCTGGTACACCTGCAGGCCGAATTTCGCGGCCTTGGTTTTGTGGCCGTTCTTTTTGCTGTAATCGGTTTTGCGCGGGGCGCTGAATATCTCGCGGCGGCCGTAGTCGTTACTGCTGCCCTTGATGGCCATGACGCCGCGCTTCTGCCGGGGGCGCACCCAGTTGTACACCTGCTCGGTGCTGTGGCCGCCGGAGTCGATGCTGATGGCACGCGGGATCATCCTGAATCCGTCCACGCTTTTGCGGGGCGTAAACAGGAAATCATCGAGCTCTTTCCACACCGGGTCGCTGCTATCCGTGGTGCTGACCTTGGCAAAGAATTCGCCCCAGTAGATCAGCCAGCCTTCCATGCCCCTGCCCCAGGCACGCAGCACAACGGCCACGCGATCGCGTTGCACATCGATACCGGCGGTGAGGATCAAGCCGCCGTGGGGCACCACCAGTTCGGGGTAATCCTCTGCACGTTCGCGCAGGGCTTCCGCGTCTGGGGCGGCGGTTTCGTACTCGAAGGTTCGGCCCAGTTTCTGGTTGGTGAACGTGATCAGGCCGGAAAGGTCGCCTTTTTCAGCCAGGTGATCCGCTTTCAGCTTGTCGCGCACCACATCCGCGAGGCTGGTACCCGGTACGCAGGCATATAGCTCGCCGAGCTGGGTGAAGCCAGCCTTTCCATGGAAGGGCCGTGTTGGAACCCAGCCACATAGCGGGTCGCCCTGCTCCACCGCGTTGTACACGGTGTCGCGGATGTTGGTTTGTCGCTGGTGATCATCCCAGCCGCTGCCACAGCCCGGGCAGCAATACACGGCGGTATCCGGCATGGCGCGGCCGTACACTTCGTGCACTGGGGCTTCGTCATCGGCATCCAGCCAGCTGACGTTTTCCCATGCCAGTACATGGCTCTCTTCGCATTCGTGACACACCACCGGCAGCACCCGGCAATCGGATTCACGCACGCGGTGTTCCGTTTTGCTCAGGTCCTTGATGGTTGGGGTGCCACCCACAATCAGCTTGCTGCCGGGGTAGCGTTTCAGCCGCTCTTCCAGCAGGCCGATCGCATCCCCCTGCCGCTTCACATCCACGCTGGTATCGTCGGGTTCTTCAACTACACCCACGCCCACCGAGCTGGTGGACTTCACGTTGCCGGGGCTGTTGGAGCCAACCAGTTTCAGGAAGCCGCCCGGGAAGGTTTTCAAATCCCAGCGGTTGCCCGCCTTGCGGCTGGTGGTCACATCGACCACGCCTTTCATGGCAGGGGTAGCGCTGAGCGCGGGCACCAGCTTTTCATCGTGAAAGGCCTTGCCGTCTTTCTCTTTCGCGAACAGCACCATCAACGGCGCCGGGTGTCCGTCGATGCGTTTGGCCAGGTACCCGATGAGAAAGTAAGTCCAGCCCAACTGGGCGGCTTTCATCAGGTCCACTTCATCCACGCTGGTGTCATCCAGCGCCGCGGCGACGCCCAAGAAATAAGGCGAATAATAAAAGTCGTACAGCCCAGCCAGATCACCAATGGTTTCCGGCAGGTGGTAGTGTTCCTGCATCCATTGCACTGTCGGCACATGCCGACGGGGCCGGAATTTACTCGACGCCCTCAGTAAGACCTTTCGCAGCGTCGCCTGCAAACTCGCCAATTCGCTCAATTGCAGGTTCAACGACATCGCTAAGTGTTGCGGCATCAATAGTGATGCCGTGCTCCTTTTCCAGTGCCTGGCGCAGACGCTCTACCGCACCGCGAATTTCACGGTTCGCATAGCCCGCCCAATTCGTGATTGCCTGGGCAGCTTCTTCAGCCAGCACCAGCAATCCCAGTTTTTCGTTGTACGTCAGCCGACCTAGCGCCGCCTTCACCTGAGCTTCCTCGGTTTTGGCAGCCGCCAGATCCGCTTGTTTCTCACCGCCCCGCCCTGCCGCGTGGGTGCGCAGGTGGTCGCAGTAATCACGCAGCCACTCAGCATAAGAGCCATCGCGGCGCAGGTTTCCATCAGATGCATGCTTGCTCGCAGCCTGCTGGCTAATACCAACCAGCCGCGCGAAGCCAGAAGCCGTTGCTTGTGCATCAAGATCCATGGAAACCACCAATAATCGGGGAACAACTACAACCCCCTATAGAAACCCACATCTGCAAACAACCCGCGCTCTGCGCACCCGTATGCGTTAGCCGCTAGGGAGGACCCGCGCCCTGTTATCGCCCACAAAACGACCAGCTTGCCCCTTCCGGTTCACAAACCGTGCACACATAATCTTGCAGCCAGCTCAGCGCTCGGAGCCCTTCGTCTCCGTCTTGGGTGATGGTGACAATTCTTCCAGCATGCGCTGGGTCAAGTTCGGCTCGCGGGGCTGCATCACCCAGGCTTCCGGTGGTGGCCGGTGCGGGGGCTTTACAACCGTTGGTGATGACTGACAGCCGACGATCACCAGACTGGACATCAGCAAGCAGCTTGCGCTCAGCAGCTTCCGCACGGGCCTTCTCCTCTTGGTGCAACTGGCTCAGGTTAGCCAGCTGGGTGTTCAGCTTGTTCTGCTCAACAATGAAATACGCCTGGTCCACAATCACATCCAGCGCCACGTCCTCGCGGTACTCGGCAAAGGTCTTCCCAACCATGGCGCGGCCCGTAAGCAGGCCTGCACCGTAGATCCCAGCAACCACCAACAGAATGGCCACGCCACGAACCGTTGCCGCGCTCACCGGTAAACCCGCCGGTCTAGCTCGAAGTGAGCACCGTCTTTCAGGGTGCGCCAGTCTCCACCCCAGATAACGGCGACGCCAAGCTCAGCCGCCGCAGCCTTAACAGCTTCAGCAATCTGCTCGTAGTACTGCCAATCCCAAGAGCCTTGCCCATCAGGGTAAGCCAGCACATCAATGGCATGGCCCGTCAGATGACGGCTGTTCAGCGTCTGGCTGTCACCATCGGCCACTTCCTGCTTTTGCTCGGCCAGGGTTCGCTCACCATCGGTGATACCAAAATCGACAGGAGACAACTGGAGAGCTCGCACTGCCAGCATGGCAAGGTGCGGATGAACCTCAGCCAAGTGCCCCATCGAGCGCTTGCTGAACTTGTGCCCCATCATCAGCCTGTTTTCCTTTTGGCGAACATGATGGCCCACTCACTAGCAGCCTTGGTGCCCACAAATCCCAGCGACCCACCAATAAAGTTACCCATGGCCACTGGCGCACCAGTGGCTTCCAGGCCGTAAGAAACCGTGACCGCAATGAACCCGCAGGTCAGGCCTTCCAGTAACATTCGAAGCCAGTCAATCGGTCGCACCTCTTCACCATCCTCGCGTTGCTGATAATGCCGGTACACGTACCCGAGCATCGCGCCAAAGGCGCCCATGGCCAGGGCCCATGCATGCCGTGCCAGATCGCCGCCGGCACTCACTAGCTGTGCCCACAGCCCCGGATCGTCTTGCATAAAGCCCCCACCACCAGAAATAAAAAGCCCCGCCGAAGCGGGACCGGGAGAAACAAAAAAGCCCGCAGGCATAAACCAGCGGGCTCGAATTACAGGCATAAAAAAACCCGCCGAGATTTCTCTGGGCGGGCTTTTCCACGATGGGAAAATGATGGTCGTTTTTGTCCGGTCCGTCAATAGGTCAAGAGAAGAAAAATAAACATTCTCTCATGCGGCCATATCAGCGAACTGATGCCACAAGTGCCGCAGCACTTTATCCTCATGGGTAAAGATCGTTGCCATCATGTCATCAGCCCGCGCTGCCCAAACATCGTTGAACTGTGACTTGCCTATCTTCGCAATCGCCGCCCGGTTCCTCACCGTCAACACACTCTGCCCTGTCGCCTTGCAGGCCGAACAATCCACCCACCGGTCCGCCATCCGCAACAACTCACCATCATCCGACATTTCCGGCTCCTGCTGCCACACCTTGCCACGCCCGCCACACGGGCTGCACCGCATCGGGTGAACCAGCTCAAACACACACAGCGTAGCCAGGCCCTCACAGTAATCCGTCTTCCAGCCACTGCGCATACACCGCCGCCGGAACTCAGTCTGCACCCAGCCGGCCAAGGCCAGCTGCGCCTGGTTGTCATCACAGAACTTTGCCCGCCCCACTAACTCAGCCTCAGCAGGCAGGTTACCCATTCCCATAGCGCCCGCCACATCCTGTGGCGTCACCAGCACCACACTCCCACCAAAGCCACCACCATCAATCAGCAGCCCTTTAGCCGTCATCTTTGCCATCAACCGGATCGGATTCATAAAACACCCCTGACCATATTTGAATTGTTTGTCGTGGAACATGAAAAAATAGAAGGCCGGATGCAGGCCGGAGGGTAAGCCGGAGGGCAAGCATCCATTAACTGACTGATAAATAAGAAAAGGCCGGAGGGCCGGAAGGGCCGGAGGGTGTTTCTCGCGTGTGGGTACAACAAAACGAGATAGT
>Ga0207891_1000499_pt1 | contig 25915 bp, 27 predicted proteins | sample LinPmetageLP50_FD_184061 | JGI IMG/M metagenome (GOLD analysis project Ga0207891, IMG submission 184061) | Marine viral communities from the Pacific Ocean - LP-50 (SPAdes) | ecosystem: Environmental > Aquatic > Marine > Oceanic | place: Pacific Ocean | collected 2011-08-27 | reverse complement strand
ACTCACCCGTCCGCCGCTCGTCAGCAAAGTAGCAAGCTACTTTCTGTTACCGCTCGACTTGCATGTGTTAGGCCTGCCGCCAGCGTTCAATCTGAGCCATGATCAAACTCTTCAATTAAAAAGTTTTATGTCTTTCGACAGCTCAATGAATTCTGAATTTATTTAATATCTTTCGATATTGAATTGACTGTGCTGAATAATTACCTAAGTAACTATTCTGTTGGTCACTCAGTTCAATTGAGACTCTAAATTTGTTTGCCTCACTACCTAAGTAGCTTGGCTGTTAGAACTCAATCTGTACGAGTGCCCACACAGATGATTGCTTTATATTGTTAAAGAACGTTGCGACGTTGTCGCTAGGGATGCGTATAATACATCCTTTATCTTTCGAGTCAACACTTAATTTTAAACTTTCTTGCGATGATTTAAACTTAAGTTTTACTTAACTCTCTGAGTAGCTCATGCCTCGCTATGCGTTGGCGTTCCCCGTCTCAGTGGGGTCGCATTATAGGGAGATCCGAAAACAGATCAACCTTTTTTTTAGATCTTTTTACCGTTTGCTCAAGTTTCAAACAAACGAGGCTAAAATAGTACTGAAACGCCTTACTATCGGTTGTTTTTTACACTCTTATTAACTATTTGCTATAAATTTCATTGCTATGTTCAATTAAGACGTTAAGATAGCAAGTTCACAATGTTAAATTAATGTTTATTTCCTGTTTATTGGTAGATCAAAAATGAAATTACCCGATCAAAAATCTTTTATCTTCGCAGTTATTCTTGCTGTTGTTGGTTTTGTTATCGTTAAGTTTGCGCTTGCAAGCCTAGCATTAGACCCTGCACTTCTATTCGGTGCCGGTTTATTAATTGGTGGACTTGTTATTGCTGCAATGTCATCAGTAAGTACAGAAGAAGCCGAAGTAAAAACAAAAACACTTTATGTTGGCAATCTTCCTTATCGTGCAAATGAAGGTGTAGTTCGTACTTTATTTGAAGAGCAAGGCAAAGTATTTAACGTTCGTTTGTTAAAAGATAAGAATACTGGCAAGCGTCGCGGTTTTGGCTTTGTTGAAATGGCACAAGCAGATGCTGATAATGCAATTGCTAAGCTAAACGATAGTGAGTTCCAACAACGTACTTTGAAAGTACGTGAAGCAAAACAAAAACAAGAAGATGATTCTAACTCTTATCGTTCAGAGTCGGATCAAACAGTGTAACTTGCTTAACCGCTAGTTTATCACTACATACATCAGCCGTTGCATAATAGTGCAGCGGCTTTTTTATGCCTGCTTGATTATCACTTAATTTGAGTAAAGAACTAACTCGCTTAGCAATGGCCGCACCAGAGTCTAATAACTGTACTTGCGTATTAAAGTAATCACTGATTGGTTTAGCTAAAATAGGAAAGTGAGTACAGCCTAATACCAGTACATCGATATCTTTATTAATATTTAATCGGTCTAACTCAGTGTGCAACTTATCGATATCTAAGTGCTGGGTAAAAAAGAGAGTCTCTGCCAAAGTAACCAGTTCAACACTACTATATAAACTTGTGGTTATCGATGAGGCATGTTCTTTTATAAGTGCATCAGTATACGGGCTTGATACCGTTGCGGGAGTTGCCAATAAACCTATATGCTTTGATTGCGTTAATTGCGCTGCGGGTTTAATTGCAGGTACTACCCCAACAATAGGAATATCGGTAATTTGACGTACCGAACTTAACGCTGATGTTGAGGCGGTATTGCAGGCTATAACAATTAAGTCGACATTTAGTGACTCATCTTCAATAAATTGAATCAATCCACATAGGCGATGAATGATGGTTTGTTGCGACTGTGCGCCATATGGCAATAATGCATTATCCATAAAATAGCTGTATTGAGCATGAGGAATGCTTTGCTGAATATGCTCAAGCACGGTGGTTCCACCTATACCTGAATCAAATACCATGATGTGCGCTGACAAACTACCATTCCTACTCTTTACTAAGAACGGCAGTTTGCCATGTGGCTTTTGTAAAAGAAAGTAGTTTTACTCAGTGCCTAGCTTTGCAGTAGCGGCGTTTAATTTATCTAAGTTTTCAAACATGGTGTTAGTGTAATCAACCAGTTTATCTATTTCTTGTTGATCTTGATTTAGCCATTGAATGATACCTGATAGCTGACTTTCTAATCCTAGGGTTTGCGCTTTAGAGTAAGCCGATTTTAGATCATCATTAAAAGGGGCAACAGTTTCGGCAATGGCTTTTTCTGATGCTGGCTTAATTTGTTCATACTCTTTAATGGCAGCAACGGTTTTGCTTTGACGTAAGTCCATTGAGAATGCCACCAGCTGTTCATTCCCTAAACTGAGTTCTTGGGCTTGTTCAAATGCTTTATCTAAATCGCCACTGAAAAAGGTTTTACTGACATCTTGTAACTCTGCCATTAAATCATTTATGGCTTGCTGCTCGTCTTCATTAAGCTCACCGTTTACTGACATCAAGAAAGAGAGCTCACGGGATTCAGAAAATTGCGTACTAAATGATTGTGAATCATCTGTTTTTTGATAGCGACTAGATGATTGCGATTGGTAAGCATCTGCAAAGCTAATACTCACCTCATCACCTTCTGCTGTGGTAAATGTATAATCAGCACTATTGCTTAAACTTACATATTGCGCCTGGCTAACAGTAACGCTTGCAGGTTGTGGGTTAAATAAGTTCTGCTCAAATTTATCGAGGCCACTAAAAATACCCTCTTTTGATTTATCAATACCCTCTTCAAGGTCTTGATTGAATACCCCCATGCCTTTTAGTTCATCCACAGCCTCATCAACACCCGTCTGCACTCCTTTACGTGCCTGGCTAAGTATATCTTGTAGTTTCTCATCATTAGCACCATTGGCTTTGGCTTTATTTACCGAGCTTGTTACAAAGTCTAAAACATTTTTAACGACTTCATTAAAATCAAACAGTGGTTTGTCTTTTTTGGTTTCAGCGACCGGCAAACCTAGTTCTTTTGCCATTTTGTCACCTAATACGGCAGCAGCCAGTTCTTTTCCTCGTTGCTGATAACTAGTTGGTGGCGAGTCTATTTTAGGCTGTGGCATTGCTTGATTAGTATTGTATTTATTAGCATTACTGTTTGGAACAAAACTAAAGTTACCTATTTTCATGAGAAGACTCCTATTTAGACTTACTCTTATATCGGCCAAGTAAGCCTATACTGTAGTAAAATGCTCAAAAAAAGCTCACTATATTTGATCAAAACTAGACAAATACGCTTCGCTCCCTACAATAGCGCCGATAAACAGATCTCAACGATAAGGTTATACCGTTAATGGCAGTTATAAATATAGATACCACGCAGTACGATGCACAATTAAATGAAAAAGAGCAGCGTATTACAGAGCAATTTCAACGTTTCGGTGTAAAACAGTTAGAAGTATTTAGCTCTGAGCCCATTAACTACCGCCAACGTGCAGAATTTAGAGTATGGCACGATGGTGACGATCTGTTTCATATTATGTTTGATCAACAAACAAAAGATAAAATACGTGTTGATACCTTTGACCCTGCAGCTCCTTTAGTAGGTGAAATTATGCAGGTGATGATTGATAATTTAAAAGGCTGCGAAGTACTACGTCGTAAATTATTTCAAATAGATTATTTATCAACCCTCAGTGGTGAAATTTTAGTGAGCTTGCTATATCACAAGCCACTTGATGAACACTGGTTAACTGAGATCAATGCCTTAAAGGAAAAGCTAAGTAGCCAGTACAAAATTGACTTTATTGGCCGTGCACGTAAGCAAAAAGAAAAATTGGGCGATGACTTTGTTACTGAGCGCTTAATGGTGAATGGCCAAGAGCTAATCTATCAACAGGTAGAAAATAGCTTTACTCAGCCTAATGCGAAGGTGAATATTAAAATGTTAGAGTGGGCACAAGAGTTATGTAAACCACTAAACAATGATTTACTAGAGCTGTATTGTGGTAATGGAAACTTTTCTATTGCACTTGCTGGTTCATTTAATAAAGTGCTGGCGACGGAAATATCAAAATCGTCGGTGCATTCAGCGCAATATAATATTGCTCAAAACCAAGTAACTAACTTAGATATTATTCGCATGTCGAGCGAAGAGTTTACTCAGGCAATGAAAGGCGAGCGTACTTTCTCTCGCTTAGATGGCATTGACTTGAGTAGTTACAACTGCCAAACCATCTTAGTCGACCCGCCTAGAGCAGGCATGGACACGCTTACGTGTGACTTAGTGGCTAATTATGAAAATATTATTTATATCTCATGTAACCCAGACACATTAGAGCGTGACCTTGAACACTTAACGCAAACCCATGAGGTTAAGCGCTTTGCAATATTTGATCAGTTCCCTTACACACACCATATTGAATCTGGTGTATTTTTACAGAAAAAATAAAATCTAATACTATAATACCAGCGCCTTGATAAGTGCTGGTATTTGCTCTTCACTAAATACTTTAACTTGATTCTTTACCAATAACTTAGCGGTCAGCCCCATGCCTTTTACTTTCACCCCACTATGGCTTCCATCATAAATTGTATTACGGCCACACGAAGGACTAGACTCTTTTAGTAAAGCAAAGCGAATATTATGCTTATTACAAAGGGCTAATGCTTTATTAGCGCCAGCTTCAAATGCACTTGTTACATCCTCAGCAGTATTTGTAATAACTCGATTTTGCTTTATCTCAGCGGGCGCTCTAGGCACGAGTAAACCACCAGCAATCTCAGGACAAAATACAATTAATCTATTTTGCTTTTGCCACAAATTAAGTTGAGGGTGCAATATTGTTTGTCCTTTACCATCATAACGAACTGGCAAACCTAACAAACAACTTGAGATTAAAATTTTTTCCATAATGAATTTTCTTCTCCAAATAAAAAAGCTCCTTAAGGAGCTTTGTTATTTAACCAAACTACTTATTTATTTGCTAAGTAATTAATGAGTGCGCTTACATCTTCTGGCGATGAAATGCCTGACTCACCACCTAAGTTAAGCTTGTATTTACCATTAACGATAAACGTAGGAACGCCACGTAGTGCCCCTTTGCCTTTAAAGTAATCTTGGTCACGTTTCATTTTAGAGCTAAGTGTACGTACCGAGAAGCTTTCAAATAATTTATCAAACTTGTCGCCATCTACGCCTTGAGCTAAAAATACATCTTTTACATCTGCAAGCTCATTAAAACGAGCGCGCTTTGCATGGATATGATCAAACATCGCTGAAATAATTTTATCTTTTTGAGGTAGTACTTCAGCTGTAGCTAATGCTTGGCTGATCATGGTTTGATGTTCTGGGTCACGTACACCCACAAAATCTACATGGCTTTTCTTAAACTTTACGTTTTTATCTAGCTTAGGTTTGATCTCGGCCAGCAGTGGTTCCATGTTATTACATGCAGGACAGTAAAAAGAGAAAAACTCTTTTACTTCTGGTTTTCTGGTTGCACGATCAGAGACGACATCGTAATGCACGCCCTCTTCGTAAGTGGCAGCAAAACTGGTTGCAGCTAAAGGGAGTAATACAGCAAGTAACCCTGCTTTAACTAATTTGATCATTATTGTGGTGCTCCAAAAATTATAGTTTTAGTAAAAAGCTAATTAACTCATCAAGTTCTTGTTGGCTCTTGATTGTATTAATATTGATTTTATATTTGTCATTTACGATAAATGTAGGCACGCCAGTTAATGCACCAAGTTCAGAATATTTATTCTGCTTATCTTGCATGGCACGTTCAGCTGCTATGATAGGCAAACTGGCGATGTCGTTATCAAACGTCGTGTTATCAATAGCATTAAGCTCTAATAACTTTTTAACGTCTTTAATTTCAGTTAATGGCGCACGTTGTATATGAATGCTTTTAAAAATTTGCGCTGTTACCGCTTCAGCTTGACCGTGTTTCTTTGCGATTAAGTAAGCAAAGCTTAAATTACTTTGCGCTTGTGGTGAAACGCCTCCCAAAAAGTTGACATGATTTTTTACAAATTCAGCCCCTTCAGGTAAGTTTTCTGCAATCCCTTTGGCTACCGGCTCAAATTTAAAACAATGTGGGCAATAGAAAGAGAAAAACTCGGTTACATTCGGGGTTTTACTTTTTTCAACATCAATTACAGTGTATTGATTACCCGCTTCAAAGTTAGCAGCTAATGCTGCAAAAGGTAAACATAGGATCAGTAAACTTAGTTTTAATTTTTTAAGCATGAATATCTCGTTATACTTCTTTTTAAATAAAAATATTATGGCAATAATTTTAACGGGGCTTCTTGCAAAGCTGCAAACTGCTCTTTAAGCGCTAAAATTTGTTGCTCCCAGTATTTGTCATCTGCAAACCATGAAAAGTTCCGTACAAAAGCAGGATCACTCCAACGTTTTGCAACCCACCCCATGTAATGAATCATACGCATAGCGCGAAGCGGTTCGATCAGCTTAAGTTGTGAGTGATCAAAATCGCAAAACTCTTCATATGCATTCACTAAAGTGTCTAACTGTAACAGCTGTGTTTGTCGATCGCCACTGAGCATCATCCATAAATCTTGAATTGCAGGACCTTGACGGCTATCGTCTAAGTCAACAAACATTAATGCATCTCCTGCCCATAGGATATTACCAGCATGGCAGTCACCATGTAAGCGAATGCCTTCTACATTTTTATATTGCTGTTGAGTTTGAGCAATGACTAAATCTAAAATAGTGTAAAAGGAAGTCTCTAATCCCATAGGGACTAAATTACTTTTTTGTAAATGAACTTTAGCTGTATGCAGGTATTCATCACAGCTAACGATTGGTCTTTGGGTAAAGGGCTGCGTTTTCGCTACTTGGTGCATGCGACCAATTAAACGCCCTAGTACGTCAAGCTGATCTAAATTATCGACTTCAAATAAACGCCCGCCTACACTTGGGAATAAAGTAAATAAATACCCTTGGTGTTCAAATAAGCTTTGCCCATTATGCTTTATTGGCGCAACGACCGGTACTTCTGCGGCTGCCAGTTCAAAAGCAAAATCATGCTCTTCTTGAATTTGTGCTTTGCTCCAGCGCTCAGGCCGATAAAACTTAACAACGTAACGTTTTCCACCCTCAGCTACAAATTGATACACTCGATTTTCGTAGCTATTTAGCGCTAGCAACCCTGACTCAGCGTAAATATCAACGCTTTCGATGGCATCCAAAATAAGATCTGGGGTTAAGTCAATAAAGCTAAATTTACTCATATACTTCTTATATAAAAGAAAAGCGGGAATATCCCGCTTTTTTGTTAATATCAGTGTTCGTCTTTTAATACAGACTCTTTATCGCGCTTTAAAAAAGTTACTTTGCTGCGATATTTGGTTATCGGGTTCGTTTATTGGCGACAGTACAAAGTTAAACTCGGTCATTGGCGCTTTTAAATCATAAGGGTCCATTACTAATGATAACGGCACATTATGCGATTCACCAGCGTTCACCGTAAAGGTGGTATCACCTATGTATTTATAGTTATCTAACCCTTTAACATCAATAGAGAATGTTTGCTCGTACTGTGCCTTATTAATCACTTTTAAGGTGTAGGTGTTTTCAACTAAGCCATTAAAATCGACACGATACAACTGATTGCGATCACGGATAATATCAAAATCCATAGGTTTACGCATAGCTATATTGGCTACCAACGCACCGGTAAGTAAGACTAAAATAATACTGTAACCAATTAGCTTAGGACGCAGCGGATGAGTTTTATTCTCTGGGGTTTCTAAGTTACGCTCAGTGGTATAAGAGATAAGCCCTCGAGGATAATTCATTTTGTCCATTACGCCGTCACAGGCGTCAATACACGCGCCACAGTTTATACACTCGTATTGCAGACCATTACGAATATCAATCCCAGTTGGGCAAACTTGCACACACAAGTTACAGTCAATACAATCACCTAACCCCAGCTCTTTTGGGTCTTGTTTACGTGACCGAGGCCCGCGGTTTTCACCACGCGCTTCATCGTAGCTTACAGTAAAGGTGTCTTTATCAAACATTGCTGACTGAAAACGTGAGTATGGGCATATATGTAAACACATAATCTCGCGCATCCAACCCGCGTTACCATAAGTACAAATAGTAAATACAATAATACTAACTAAGGCATAACCGCCTACGTTAAAGGTAACAAATTCAGGGAGTAGTTCGCGAATAGGCGTAAAATAACCAACAAAAGTTAATGCGGTATACAAAGAAAATAACACCCAACTAGTGTGCTTTGCGGTTTTTCGCCAGAATTTGTCAAAATCCATTGGCCGTTGGTCTAACTTTTTACGTTGGTTAGCACTGCCCTCAAACTTTTCTTCAAACCAAATAAAAATAAAGGTCCATACTGTTTGCGGACAGGTATAGCCACACCATACGCGGCCATAAAAAGTAGTCACTAAAAATAGAGCAAACGCCGCAAGCATAAAAATAAATGCAAGAATAGTGAAGTCTTGTGGCCATAGGGTTAAACCAAAAATATTAAACTTTTGCTCCATTAGCTCAAACAAAACAGCTTGCTGGCCATTAAAGTTGATCCAAGGCAATAACATAAACGCTAACATGCCTAAAAAGCCGATACGTTGTCTTAGTAATTGATGAAGCCCTGTAACCGCACGTACATAAATGCGATTGCGGGGGTTAAATCTATCTTCTTGACGGCTCAGATCAGGTTTTTGGATCTTAACCTCTGTTGGTATGTTTTTTACTTTAATTTGCTTATCCATTGAAGTTCCTCAACGCCGCTAGGAAATAAAAATTCAGCAATCTTTTTGTACTTTTCGCCTAAGTGTAACAACTTGCATGCTAAACATAATACGCTTTAAGTCGCACTTGTATACTTTCAGATATTTCAGAAATATCTAATTACTCCCCTTATTATACGCATATTGGCTAAAATTACTGACTAGATTGCTAATAATTTATTCAACTTGTGGCTTGCTTTTAAGGTGTATTTTATTACACTTGCCGGCTACTAATGTGTTGTTTGGATCAAGGTTTGTGTATTTATGAAGAAATTTTTTATACTAGTGGTTGTGATCCTAGCATTTTTTACCATTGATCACCCCTTGGTAAAAGAGCCTCGTGAGCGCTTACTCGGTGATGGTATAGGCTTGTTAAGCAGCACAACTAAAGTCGATCGTTTTCCTGTCGCAACCATGACAAGAAACAAAATCAATAAACAGTTAGCACTTTCAAGATCCGAAGAAGACTATATTGATAAAACCTTTACCAATGATGAGTCAGTAAAGTTGTTTGAATTACGCTATTGTCGTCAAGGCGATCTAAACCTTTACTTTTATTCAGAACGTTTAACAACGGTATGTCGCATTATCAAAGAATCATTAGCGCAAGCGAGAGTGAAATAATGGATTTTTCTGGATTAAATAAAAAAGCAAGTAACTCATTTCACAAGCACCGCACTATGCTTAAGCAGTTGGCACAAGGTAAAACACTTAGATGTGAGCATTGCCAGGGTGTATTAACGTTAAATTTAGCCACCAGCGAACCTGGTAAGGGAGTAATACAGTGCAAACAAGGTTGCACTGATATTGAATTAGAGATTGGCGCTTAAGGCTTTACCTACTTATTCATCCCACCCTTCATCGGTATACAAACCACTATTAAGCGCGACAATTTCTATAAGTTCAGCAAAACCTAACGCAAAGTCGCCCATTAATTCATACTGCTGCGCACACAAATGTAATTCATCGATATTATTTTGCTGTGCAATCTGTGCAATCTTTGGTTTATCTAATGCAAAAAAGCTAAGAGTCGCCTGTGCGCTTTCAAGCGCTTGCTTGTATTGAATATCTAGTTGCTCACTTTGGAGTAACTTATGAGTATACGTTTGGCTTGCAGTTAAAAAACCTGCAGACCACTGCTGACAAAACTCAAGGTCAAACTCAACGGGTAACTTATAACCAAGTTCAAATACTTGTTCACTTACTTGATGATGTAATGCCATAAACAAAAACAACATGTCTTCATCAAGGTCATTGGCGGTATTAGGTAGAATTTGCTCTAACCATTGATGTACTTCTAATGGCTCAGGTGAACAAATAGTGCCAAATAAATAACCTTGGCTTTGAATAAGGCTCATAGCGCCGGGCTGGGTAGTTAAAAACTCGCTGAGCAGTTTGGCGTGCTGCTCAGTAAACTGAGGTATTTGCATTAAAACTCTTTTTTATAAAATATTAAAATTTAAGTGGATACCGACCTTGGTTATCTGGTCTACCTAAAAACTTCACCGCGTCATGGACTTCTTTCGGTAAAGTGAGATCAGGTTTAACATATCCCGCTACTTTAAAATCAAAATTGGCTTTTAGTGTAGCATCAGCCTCTAACCCTAATCTATTATTTGGCTCGATAAGTATGGCTACATCGCCCGACTTACAACTTAACTTACCGCTTAAATCGCCTATATTAAACCAGCCAGTTAGCCCTTGCACATCAATATCAGGGCTGGCTATTTCACCTTGTAATGATTGGCAATAAGGAGCGCCTGAAACGTACTCATCGAGCTCTAAAATAACGCGTCCTTTAGCAGTAACCGGGAACGGTAAATCAATGCGCTGCATAGCACGCTCAACCGTTGAACGCACTACAGTATCAGTTATTCTAAGTTCATCATTTGTGAGAGAATAACTAATATTTGCATACCCAGAAATGTCATCACGTTCGCGAGGATTACCAACACGTAAGTTAGTATTTACTTGAGCTTTAAAGATTGACCAGCCTGATATATCCCAACGTACATTGTTCAACTGTTCACCTTGAAAGCGAAGCTGCATTATTTGACCTTGCCATAGCGTACCAAAAGTTTGCCCTACCTCTAACTGCGCAGGTAAGTAAGGTTTAGCAAAATTTAAAGCCACTGCAGCGGGCAATTTAATAACGCTAAAAACAAGAAAGCTAATTACAAAAACGATGGATAAAATTATTATTTTTTTCATCAACTACTTCTCTAATACTAAACGGCTAACGCGTACATAACCGGATTTATCATCTTGGCTTAAATCTAAATTTTCTACGCTTAAACCATGCTGATTAACCAGCTCGTCAATCCATTGGATTAATTGATTAAACTCCACTGAGTCGAGTGTTAAACGAAGTGAATTATCATTTGGCTGCATTTTACTAATATTAATGCTGTAACGACCGCGCGTATTATTCACTATTTGGCTGAGGTTTTGATTGCTCACCGCTTGCGCTTTACCTGCTGCTTTAAGTTTAACGATACTGTCGTCTACCCATGCTAGCAATTCTTGTTGTTTTATTTGTGATTGTTGCGCATTTTCTATTGCCGTATTTAAGGGTCTAAATATACCCATTACCAAAACAAAAATAATAAATACACCACCCGCAACCATTATTAAGTGCTGCTCTTGTTCTTTTAATGAACCCCAATATTTCATGAACTGCTGTTTCATTGTGCACCTCGCAGTCTAATTTCGCCGACGATATAATCACCATCATTATTTAACGACCCCTGCTCAACAGTCACACCTTGCTGCTCAAGAATGGCTTTAACCTTACCAAAGGTTTGAAAGTCTTTTGCACGAGCACGAATACGTAATTCATTACGGCGCTTATCAAAACGTAAGGTTTGCGGTGTAAATTCGCTCACTTGTGAAAATACACTCACCAGCTTGCTGGTTAAATCTAAAAAGCCAGCATCGCTCGTACCTTGTACTTTATCCAGTGCTCCCTGTATTTGATTTTTAATTAAGTGAGGGCGCACCCGCGTGCCTGGAAAGGCTTTTTGAAATCGCTCTACTACTTGTGATTTAGCTACCTCAAGCTGCGAATTAAGCTGATGTAATTCAACCGCTTTAATAGCCACACTCGATAGCAAAGCAATAACACTAATTATGGTGGCACTTTTCCAGTAACCCCACCATAAAGCCGTTTTCTTTTTAATCGTGTAAGGCCCTTGACGCAAATTAAATTTAAGCTGATCTAACTGCTTAGCAAATAATGCTAACGGCAGCTCATAGTCACTGGTTTGCGGATGCAAGGTAAGCGTTTCGGGAAATTGCTCTGCAGGGCTGTAATGTTTTATATCAGGGTTACCTAAAGCCGTTAGATATTCCTTTAACCAGCTGCTTTCAACCGCACCGATATGCCAGTCACCTTTTTTAAATAGCCATTGCTTGTTGAGCTCAATTGCCGCTACACAAGGCTCTTCTGCACTGGGCAATAACAAGCCATCCGGCACTATTTTATGAGCAGTGAGCTGGTGTTGCTCAAACACCTCTAACCAGTGCTCAAACCAATCGCGATTCATTAGCGCAACCCTAATTGCATGCTGCGCTTCAACCATTGTCGGCTCCCCTAGTGCTATATAGATATCGTCTATATCACAGGCAATATCCTCTTCGAGCATATAAGGCAGTGCTTGCTCTAGCTTACGGTTCCATTTAGTTGGCAGTATCACCGTTTTTAATTGCACTTGGTCGCATGGTAAAAGTACCACGAGCTCTCGGGTTGATGCTTTTTCAGTTAACTCACTTAACTGGCTGGCATTTTGTAACTCGCCACTGGCTATTATTTCTTGTTCTTGTGGTGAGTATATTAACCAGTTAAGTAAGTCTTGTTCGGTTTGACCCGTGCGGATCAACAGTATCTCTGTCACTGTACGCCTCCAAATTTTCGCGCCAGTATCGTTACCTCGCCATTGCTGGCATACAGTAATGTGGTCATCGAAAAACGCAAATCAACAAATTTTGCCTGCGTTTGTAATTTAAAATATTCACTTTTTAAACTAAAAAGCTTTTCTACTGCTTTGATATTTTTGCCGCCTTGTTGTTTAACAGACTCAAAAAACTCTTCAATATTATCAAAGCCATTTTCAGGTCGCGCTGCGATTACCGCTTGAGCACCCGAAACACTAAGTTCATCTATTAAACCACTGAGTAATAATGCTTGCTCTTCAGTGATTGTATTAACATTGATTGAAAGTAATGTGCTACCTGGGATCACACAGACAAAAGGCAGCACTTTTTCCATAACCAAAGGATTAAACCCTTTAATTAAACGCAGTTCAGACACCGATGCAAATAAGCTATTAGCCGTCATATATGGAAACTGACGAGATAAATACTCCCCCTCTTCGGCACCAGAGCGATAGGTTATACTGTTCTCATCAAGCCAATCAAACACACTGTCGGCCATCCCTTCTTCTGATTCATCACTGGGTAAATCATCTATATTTTCTAAAATAGCAAACAACGCTTTATGTGCTGGGTTAGTTTTATTACCGCTATTTGGGTCTGGCTCAACCCCAAGCGCGTTTAAATTTAAACACGCTTGTAAATCAGTCAACTGGCCGCTTAAAGTGCCGTTCTCAACAGGGTACTTAACATCACCTTGCTTTGCCCACGGCTGCGCTAATGTGGTTTTTTCTGGATCGTCTTTTTTACTTTGAATTAAACCTTTAATTGCTAGCTCTTCAGCACCATAGGCATACCATTTCGCTTGTTGCTGACTTTGTAAATTGGTACTTCTTTGTACTTGCACCATTAAATTAGCACTCATTTCAACGGCTAAAATAGCTGCAAGCGCGACAATAAATAACACAATAACCAAAGCCGCGCCGCGCGAAGATTGTTGGTTTATCAAGGCGTACCTCGGTCATTAGGTTGCGACGGGTTAGTCCCCTCAGTTACTGGTTTAGGTAGCTCTTTACCGAGTCCTGGCACTAAAAACACACGCCTGATAGGCTCCGCATCCATTTGCTTTATAGTTACCGCAACGGCTTTGGGTAATGCCTTAATTTGCCAGTCTTCTTGCCACTTACCGCTACCATCTAAAAACTCAAATTTAAGCTCTTCGACTGCGGCTAAAATAACTTGGCTACGAGGCTCCATATTATCGAGTTGATCGACATAAATGCGATATACGCGTTCTAACTTGTCATCAATGACGCGATAACCAACAGCTTGTAACTCTGAGCGAGGGAGTAAGTTAATGGGATTCATCCAACCATCACGTACAAAGGCAATACCGTCAAGCTGGCTTTCTAAAATGTAGCGTCCAGCAAGTAAATATCCCTCTTGAAAATCTCCAGCTTCATTACGTACTTGGCGTTTAGTCATTTGGCTAAAGTCTTGATCCATCAATCTAAATGCAGTTTGTAAGCCATTTAGTTCAGCAATTTTTTCATCTGATGCTTGTTTAGCTCGCGTTGTGGTATCAAGTATTTGGTGGGTGGCCATAATCACAAACGCCAACACACCCAGTGCCACCATCACTTCTAATAATGTAAAACCGCGCTGCTTCACTTAAGGCTTACCTTTATTTAAGTAAGTGCTTAACTCATAAATTGAATTTTCGTACTTATCATCCGTAAACACATTAATAGTGACTTTTACAAAGCTCTTGTCGGCAGTGGGCACAACATCTTGGCGCCAAAACCATTCAATACCCGCCATCATCTCACTGCCGCGGGTACCATTTTTACCTTGCCATTTTTCGCCTTTCGTTCGTTGTTCTACCAATACATTCTCAGCGACCCATGAGCCATACGTTTGTTCTTCAATACTTGATAAGTGATGAATATGCTCACCGGTTGCTTGCATTGCCGCAATACCCGCCATGGCACAAATACTCAGTGCAACTAAGACTTCTAATAATGTAAACCCGTGATATTTTTTCATTATTGGGGCTCTCGACGAAAATCGACTGGGGCTGCAAATTTACCTTCAATAAAGTACACCGGCTCTGACTGATCTTTTAATTCAAGCATGAGCTGAAACGCACTTACATCGGCAGAGGATAAAATAAGCACTTGCGGTACTTTTAACTTTTTAAGCTCTAATAAACTGTCTTCATTGTTACCACTCATTAGCTCACGCCAATTTGACTGCTCTAGTAAGTTATCTTGTGCCCAAGGTAGGTCTTCAAGATTAAGTGTTAATTTAAATTGGGGTTCGATCTCAATTGGCTTAAATAAAGCTTCACGATCAAAGCTAATCCATTTTTCGCCATCAAAAACTAAAAATTCAAGCGTATTTTGCTCAACTAAAAGGCCTAATTCTATTTGATTAAGCACCGCAAATTCCGATGCGGCATTAATGGTGGTATGCAGCCTATTTGCTTGCTTGTCTAACGCTTCTTCAGCGCCGCCATCTAAGCTGTATACCACCATTTTGGTGGCAAAGGCGATGATCACCAATACCACTAAAATTTCTATTAAACTAAAACCATAATGCTTTGCACTCAGGTGCTTAGGGCTTACCTGCATGGCAAGCCCCAATGTATTATGTTTAAGTGCATGGTAAGGTTATTGGTCATTACTGCTTATCTTCATCCCAATTACCAATGTCATCTTCGGTGGCTGGTTCGCCATCTGGACCCATCGAAAAGATGTCAAATTTACCTATTTCTCCAGGGCTGATTAATTGATAATTATTACCCCATGGATCTTCTGGTAACTTGCTAATAAAGCCACCATCAGGAAAACGCTTTGGAATGGGCTCAATACTGGTTTTAGTAACTAATGCCTCTAAACCCTGCTCTGTACTTGGGTAGCTTTTATTTTTAAGCTTGTACAAACTCATCGCATCTTCTAACTGCTGAATATCTAAATGCGCTTTATCAATAGCCGCTTCTTCTTGCTGGCCCATAATATTAGGTGCCACAATCGACATGATCATGCCGATGATAACCAGTACCACCATGACTTCTAATAAAGAAAAACCTGATTGTTTATTCACGTTATTACCTCGTTATTCTAAAAACACTAAGCAAAAATGATTTGTTTAAATCATTAATATAAAAAATACTTAAAGACCTACGGCCTTGTTCATTGCCATAATTGGCTGCAAAATTGCCATTACTATGAAAAGCACAATCACTGCCATAGAGGCAATCATTGCCGGTTCCAATAATTTTAATGATACATTAACCATACTTTCAAACTCGCGATCTTGATTGTTAGCAGCACGCTCTAACATTTGCTCAAGTTCACCGGACTTTTCACCACTGGCTATCATATGTAGCATCATTGGTGGAAACAACTTAGTTTGCTGTAGTGAAGCACGAAGACTCGCCCCTTCACTGACTCTTTCTGCGGCATCTGCCACTGCTTGCTTTATTTTTTCGTTAACCAACACCCCACCTGAAATACGCATTCCTTCAAGTAGCGGCACTGAGCTTGACGATAAAATACTTAATGTACGGGCAAAGCGCGCCGTGTTAATACCTCTAGCAACCTTACCTATGCCTGGCATATGTAATACTTTTGCATCCCACCAAAACCGTACTTTAGGTTTTTTAAGTGCGTATTTAATTCCAATAGCAATCGCCGTGATCGCTAATAAACTAACAAACCAATAATTTTGTACAAAATGACTACCCGCCATGACCCATTCGGTTGTCCAAGGTAATACTTGTTTGGTTTTTTCAAACGTTTTTAGTATTTTAGGCACCACAGTACCTAATAATACTGAAACAATACCAATAGCGAACACGACCAAAATAATGGGATACACCATCGCTTGCGTAATTTGGCTACGCATGTGTTGGCGTTGCTCGGTGTAATCAGCCAATCTGTTAAGTACTTGATCTAAGTGACCTGACTTTTCACCTGCGGCCACCATTGCACGGTATAAATCGTCAAATACATGCGGAAATTCACTCATCCCATCAGCAAGCGTATACCCTTCCACCACTTTAGAGCGCACAGACATTAACATACGTTTTAGCCGTGGTTTTTCACACTGCTCAGCCACCGCCATCACGGCACCCTCAACGGGTAAGGCTGACTGAATTAGGGTCGCAAGTTGACGTGTAATCAAAGCAAGATCTGACGTTGATATTGTCGGCTTAAATAAAGAGCCTAATAATGGCGCTTTTTGACCTCGAACTTGTTTATCATCTTGAGCAGCTGGCACCACCTCGAGGGGGGTTAGCTTTTGATCACGTAAAAGTTGGCGAACTTGCTTTGCTGTATCCGCTTCTAAAATTCCTTTTTTTTCTTTTCCCCGGCCATCTAATGCGCGGTATTCAAACGCCGCCATAGCTAACCTTCCTCACGCGTTACGCGCAGCACTTCTTCAAGCGTTGTTTTACCTGCAAGCACACGGCTGCAACCATCTTGACGAATACTTGGGCTGCGTTTACGAATATATTTCTCTACGCTTTGCTCACCTTTACCGCTGTGGATCATTTCACGAATGGTTTCGTCGACAACTAATAACTCGTGAATACCAGTACGACCTCGGTAGCCATTAAAGTTACACTCTTCACACCCTACCGCGCGGTAAATCGTCGGTGCATTGTCAAACGATACGCTGAGTAATTCACATTCACGCTCATCTGCAACGTGACCTTCTTTACAGCTATTACATAAGGTACGTACTAAGCGCTGGGATAATACCCCCAGTAATGAAGACGATAATAAGAATGGCTCAACACCCATATCTTCCATACGGGTAATTGCACCTGAGGCGGTATTGGTATGCAATGTAGACATAACTAAGTGACCAGTCAGCGATGCTTGTACACCAATTTGGGCTGTTTCTAAATCTCGTATTTCACCGACCATAACTACATCAGGATCTTGACGTAAAATAGCGCGCAGACCACGGGCAAAAGTCATATCAACCTTGGTATTAACCTGTGTTTGGCCAATGCCAGGAATTTCGTACTCGATTGGATCTTCAACCGTTAGAATATTGCGATCCCGCGAGTTAATTTGGCTCATACCTGCATAAAGCGTGGTACTTTTACCAGAGCCTGTAGGGCCTGTAACTAAGATTATACCGTGAGGCTTACTAATTAAATCAGCAAATAGCTCTCGGTTTTTCGCGGTCATGCCTAAATCTTCAAGGTTTAAACGCGCATTGTTTTTATCAAGCAAACGCAATACGACTCGCTCACCAAAGCTCGATGGCATAGTCGATACACGCACATCTACTGCACGCCCTGCAATACGTAAACTAATACGGCCATCTTGCGGTATACGTTTTTCTGCAATATCGAGTTTGGCCATTACTTTAATACGCGATACCAGCAAAGAGGCTAATTTACGATTAGGTTTTAAAACTTCTTTAAGTACGCCATCCACTCGAAAACGAATAACCAGTTCTTGTTCAAACGTTTCAATGTGGATATCAGATGCGCCTTCCTTAATGGCCTCACTCAACATGGCATTAATGAGTTTGATAATAGGCGCGTCGTCATCACCAGCAAGTAAATCTTCAGTTTGAGGAAGCTCATCAGCTAGTGAGAATAAATCAACCTCGTTACCAATGTCTTCCATCATTTGCTGAGTTTCTGAGCTGTCACGTTGATACGATGCTTCTAGTAATAACTCAAATTTATCATCTTCTAGTTGCTCAAGTGTGAAGCCATGTCCTGCAATGCGGCGCACTTCTAGCAATACATCAATATCCAACTCGCCACGGTAGTAAACAACTCGGTTATCCTTATGTTTACTAAGTAACGCACCCACCCGCCTTGCATATGAAAACGGCAAACGCTTTGCAGGCAGCTCAATTAAATCCTCTTGTTCAAGCATTTCATCGTTGTTATGTGCAGCTGGATGAACAACGTCTTGATTAATATCTTCTATCGCATTAGTCATTGTTACGCTCTTGTGCATTTTGTTTGCGTAAATGCTCTTCGTACGTAGGTGGTAACACTAATTCGTCATTCCACTCAGGTAAAATAGGCGTATCAGACATTGGCATCAAGTTAATGCCATCTTCACGCTTTTTAAATTGCTCACCGCGAATAAAGTTATATTTACTAAAGCTGAGCTTATTCATACTAACGCCATCGCGAATAATGGTCGGTCTAATAAACACGATTAGATTACGTTTTCGCTTTGTTGTATTAGTTGACTTAAACAAGTGGCCTAAAATAGGAATGTCGCCTAATAGTGGCACTTTTGAAACGCTCTCTTGTACATCTTCATCAATCAAGCCGCCCAATACCACCATACCGCCATCATCGGCCATTACAGTAGTTTTAATTGCGCGCTTGTTCACCGAAATATCGACTGCTGTTGCGCCACTAACACTTGAAACTTCTTGCTCTATGGTCAACTGCACCGCTGAACCATCATTAATTTGTGGTGTCACTTTAAGTTTAATACCCACCTCTTGACGCTCAACCGTTTGAAATGGATTTTCATTGTTACTACCTGTTTGTGAACCGGTAATAATAGGCACTTCTTGACCAACTAAAATAGATGCTTCTTCGTTATCCATAGTGGTAATAGATGGAGTCGCTAGGATATTAGAGTTAGTATCGGTTGAAACCGCTTGAACAATTGCGCCCCAGTCGTTTTTTATCACTCCCATGGCTAAACCATTAATACCACCAAGTAATGAGGCTAGTGGGCCGTAGTCACCTTCAGTTGTTTCATCATATTTGGTGACAGTACCTGATTCAGTACCAATGATATTTTTAGTCACCGTTTTATCACGGGCTTGTTCTGCCGCTACGGCTAACGAACCAACAGGTACTGTTGTACCATTATTAAATTGTAGCATCCCACCTTGCTCTGAAATCCATTGCAGGCCAAAGTTAACGCCATCACCTTCCATCACTTCAATAATAATGGCTTCTACTAATACTTGTGCGCGGCGAATATCTAAACGCTCAATAACCGATTCAAGTGAACGCATCGTATCTGGCTGAGCGGTGATCACTAAAGAATTTGAATCAGGATGTGCTTCAATACTCGTGTCGTTTCTATTACTACTACGCGCATTGTTGGTTGCTCCGCCTTTTGAATCCTCTGCCAGCGATTTACTCACACCTTGAAGTACTTTGACTAAATCTTCTGCCTTTGCGTAGTTTAGGTAAAATACTTTGGTATTACCTTGGCTTTCAAGTTCGCCGTCGAGACGTTTAATAAGCTCAATGGCGCGTGTACGTGCTTGGCCTTCACCACTCACAATCACGCTATTAGTTCGGCCATCAGCCACAACTTTAGGAATTAAAAACTCAGGAACGCTGCCCTTGCCACTGTCTTTATAAATATTATCAACTACCGATACCACATCATCAGCTGTTGCATATTTAAGTTTTACAATATCAACGCGCTTATCACCCGCTTGGTCAACAGAGCGAATAATTTCTACCAAACGATTAACTGAGGCTGCGTGTCCTGTTAGCATCATCACGTTAGCGGCATTAAAGTTAGCAACATGACCGCCATCTTTTTGGTCACTAAACTGGCGAACCAAAGGGCCTAACTCTTGTACGCTGACATTTTTAACTCGCACAACCCGAGTGATCATCATATCGCCAGCTGCATCGCTGTCCGTTGTAATTAACGGTACATTGGATTTTTTAGCATCTGAACTTTTTTCTATTTTTATAATGTTGTTATCCATTTCAACAGCTGAATAGCCGTAAACTTCTAATACATTTAAAAAGAATTGATAATAAAGTGCCTCATCCATTAACTCATAACTGCGCACATTAACTTTGCCACGCACGTTAGGATCAATAATGATGGTTTTATTAAGGTTTTTGCCTACAATATTAATAAACTCATTAATATCTGTGCCCTTAAAGTTAGCAGCATATTCAACAGCAGCAACCGACATAGAAAGACTTGCCGCTAAAAAAAGTGCCGCATACTTAGCTAACCCTTTTTTAATTTTTTTGAGGTGTAGCACCTGAACCATTATGTTAAAACTCCAAAGCTAAGTTATTGCAGACTAAAAAGTACATCGATTTGCTCACCATCACGCTCTATGGTGATAGTTGCATCGGTACTATTTCGCAGCTCATTCATTGCTGCCATAGCCTGTTTTAAATCAGTTAATTGATAGCCGTTAATTGCCACGGCCAAATCGTTATTTTGTAATCCCATTTGTTTAAATAATTCAGGCTCTTTACCTGGACTCAAACGGTAACCTATAAGTTCCCCATCATTCATAGCTTGGGCAACACGTATGTAATCAAATAATTTACCAGGCTCTTCTAAAAGCTCTTCGCGGGTTTCTATTAATGCTTCTTTTACTTCAAGGTTGGCAGTCGCATCTATCTGCTCTTCACTTTGCGATGAAGGTGCTAACGGCCCCATCTCAGGCTCATCTCGCGCGGCTAGTACCGGCATAGACACCGTTTTGGTAAAGTCGAGCCCATCAAGCATTAAGGTTTCAAAGCGGCCGCTTACATCTAAAATGACACGGTCTGGGAGTATTTGCGATACCTTTGCACGTGTACCTTGAATAACATCTTCAACTAAGTAACTCGCCTGGCGACCTTGCGATTCAATAATGGCCATCCCCGCTTTATCATCATTACTCACAGCAACAATACCGGTTAAATTTATACTTAAGCGCGTTTCAGGGGCATTATTAATAACTTTGGCTTGGGGGGCAGTATTGGTGTTTTTTGTTACATTTACTTTACCAAATAAAAATTGCCCAATAATCGAATCGACAGACTGGTTATTGCCGCCCGTGACTTGACTAGAGTAGCTACTGGGAGCAAGAGGAGTTGTTACTGGGTGCGGCCATAAAAGCCAAACGAGCTTTGATGACAAAAATGCAATATAAACAATAACTAAAACCATAACTAACACGCTTAATTTAGCGTGTGGCAAACGGTTTAATAGCAGTTTAAATTGTTGAACGTGCTGTTCCATAAGTAGTGTTCTTATTTTAATTTATAGCGAAATCACCCAGCCATAGTACCTTTTCATTTTTCATTCAACAAGCACGCTAATATTAAACTTTGTAAACAGATTAATTTATCTTCCTCATTAGTTACAGAATCAAGCTATAACTTCATGGCATACCTATTTCATGGTAATTTAGCTAATAACCGAATTTACTAGAGATGTTCCATGACAAAGAAAGCTAAACTCAACGACAACTCAGAAAACTCGAGCGAACTTAAAGTCAGGTTAGATAAATGGTTATGGGCTGCTCGATTTTATAAGACGCGAGCAATAGCACGCGAAATGGTACAAGGCGGCAAAGTACATTATAATGGTCAACGTAGTAAGGCCAGCAAAATTGTAGAAATTGGCGCAGTTATAAAGCTAGCCCAAGGCGTTGATGAAAAAACTGTCACAGTATTAAATATACTTGAAAAGCGCCAAAGCGCCCCCATTGCACAGACCTTGTATCAAGAATCTGATGCAAGTATTGCTAAGCGTGAAGAAAATACTATCGCACGCAAAAATAACAGCTTCTTTGCACCTCATCCGGTTAAAAAGCCTGATAAAAAGCAAAGACGCGAACTTTTAAAAATGAAATCAAGTTAGGTATAGCCGCTCATGCAACAAGATTTACTTCATCGCTATTTATTCGACAATCTCGATGTTCGTGGCGAACTCGTACAAATAGACAACGCTTACAATGAAATGATTGCTAAACACAATTACCCAGAGCCCGTTAAAGCATTACTAGGTGAGCTGCTTGTTGCAACCTGTTTATTAACAGCAACATTAAAGTTTGAAGGCGAAATTGCCGTTCAACTACAAGGTGATGGGCCGGTAAAATATGCCGTTATTAACGGTGACGACCAACAAAATATGCGTGGCATAGCACGACTTCAAAGTGAAGTGACAGGGTCAACAGTTAGAGAGCTTATAGGCCAAGGTTACATGGTTATCACTATTACTCCGACGCAAGGGGAGCGTTACCAAGGTATAGTGCCTTTAGAGCATGATACCTTAAGTGAATGTATAGAAAGCTATTTTGAGCAATCTGAACAATTAAAAACGCGCCTTTGGTTTGCAACCGACACCACAGAGGGAAGCGCCAAAGCATGTGGGCTATTTTTACAAGTGCTACCTGTTGATAAACAAAAGTCGATTGAAGATTTTGCTCACTTAGAAGCACTCAGCAATACCATTAAAGATGAAGAGCTATTAGAGCTCGATGCCAATACTATTTTAACGCGTCTTTATCATGAAGATAATCCGCGAGTATTTGATCCTCAACCAATTCAATTTAAATGTGGCTGTAACCGCGAAAAAACGATGACGGCTTTAGTTAATGTTGGCCAACAAGCGCTTTTGGACGATGTTGAAAAAAATGGTGAGATTAAAATTAGCTGCCATTACTGTTTAAAAGATTATGTGTTTAACGAGCAAGATATAAAAAGTATATTTAACTAATCTACTTTTATAAAACACAGCACAAAATAGCCATAATTTTTTATGGCTTTTTTGTGCCTAAAAAATGACACCGGTATCACAAGCTGAGCATTTTTCATGACACCGGTATCATTGAAATTATTCATGTTTTTTCCTTAATTTATATGTTTTTACGGCGTTTATAAGCTCGAATATCCTTAATCCATCTGTTACTATAATTGCAGCTTAAAGGTTACTAAGACCCAGAGCTATCCCGTTCAATCTCACACAATTTAGGTATAAACATGACTTCAAGCGCTACCCGTTTTGTCGATCTAACTGCAGCTGAACTTGTCGAACACGCTATCAGCCGTGGCGAAGGGACTTTAGCCGCCAATGGTGCTTTTGTAGCTAACACTGGTCGTCGTACCGGTCGTTCTCCAAAAGATCGTTTTATTGTTCAAGAATCAAGTACTGAAAATGAAATCCAATGGGGTAATGTAAATCGCCCATTCGATGCAGATAAGTTTGACGCGTTATGGGCACGTGTAGAAGCACATGTGCAAAGCAATGACCACTTTATCTCTCACCTTGAAGTTGGCGCTGATCCAGAGCACTATCTTCCAGTGGTTGTAACAACAGAAACTGCTTGGCACCATATCTTCGCTAAAAACATGTTCATCCAACCAGAATCATACAACAAAGCAGACTTCCCTCAGTGGCAAGTAATGAATGTACCTTCGTTTGTATGTGATCCAGAACGCGATGGTACCAATAGCGATGGCACAGTTATTATTAACTTTGCACAACGTAAGGTGTTACTTGCTGGCATGCGCTACGCGGGTGAAATGAAAAAATCGATGTTCTCTGTGCAAAACTTCCTACTACCAGCGAAAGGTGTATTACCAATGCACTGTTCTGCTAACGTAGGCGAAGCAGGCGATACTGCGTTATTCTTTGGTTTATCTGGTACAGGTAAAACAACGTTATCAGCCGATCCAACTCGCTTCTTAATCGGTGATGACGAGCACGGCTGGGCACCAGGTAGTGTATTTAATATCGAAGGTGGTTGTTACGCTAAATGTATCGACCTTTCTCAGAAAAACGAACCTGTTATCTGGGACGCTATTCGATTCGGTACAATTTTAGAAAATGTCGTACTTGATGAAAATCGCGTTCCTGATTTTAATGATACCAGCCTAACTCAAAATAGCCGTGCAGCTTATCCACTGGAGCATGTTGAAAAACGCAAAGTTGAAAACCGTGCAGGCGAGCCTAAAGCGGTTGTATTCTTAACATGTGATGTAAGTGGTGTCCTTCCTCCAGTATCTGTACTAACCGAAGAAGCTGCAGCATTCCACTTCTTAAGTGGTTACACTGCAAAAGTAGGCTCTACAGAAATTGGCTCTACCAGTGATATCGAATCTACATTTTCAACCTGTTTTGGCGCACCTTTCTTCCCACGTCCTGCAGGTGTCTACGCAGAACTTCTAATGAAGCGTGTACGCGAGTTCGGCGCTAAAGTTTACCTAGTTAATACAGGCTGGACAGGGGGTCCGTACGGTATTGGTAAGCGTTTCGATATTCCAACAACACGTGCTGTTGTTGACGCAATCGTATCTGGAAAATTAGCTGGTGTTGAAACTCAACACATTGACGTGCTAAATCTAGACGTACCAGTTGCAGTACCAGGCGTTGATAGCAAGCTGCTTAACCCAATTAACACATGGGAAGACAAAGCAAAGTATGCTGAATATGCAGCTAAACTAGCCGCTGATTTCACAGAAAACTTCGCAAAATACGACGTATCTGAAGAAATTAAAAATGCAGGCCCTAAGGTTTAATAATTACCTTTAACCTCATAATTGAAACGCCAACCTTGAGTTGGCGTTTTTGATCCTACTTGGTTTATTCCACAAATATCATTTCTTTAATATATTCTGCAAAATCATCTAATAGCTAAAATAAAGACCATAGTCACTTTTCAGCCCAACTTAAATGAGTTTTTCTATATGCATACAGCGATCTTATAAGGCCTTAAAAAAGCTGTAGCTGATTCGTTTAAACATTATATATTTAGGCTAGCAATATATGCGTACATTAGACTTGATAGCGATGTGAAGTACACGCTTCCCCTTCTATATTCAAGATCACACACGACTATGACTTCACCAACAAAGTAGATTAGTATTGTACACAGTCCTAAGTAATCACGTTGGGCTTAATCGCTGAACTCCCTTAGCATTATACTCACCACAGGCCTTTAGTGTGTCATTCCTGCGTACGTAAAAAGCCCGACGATTGCTAATCGGGCTTTCTCAGTTTGGAGCAATGGTAATGTCGTAGACTCAACCCACGCTACAAAGTACAGGTTGACACTGTGCAACTGATAGCTGACGGCTGATAGCTAATATTTTCACTTTCCTACAGACGTAAAAAAGCCCGACTCTTTCGAATCGGGCTTTCTTGTATTTGGAGCCTGGTAATGTCCTACTTTCACATAACAAATGCTACACTATCATCGGCGCTGTTTCGTTTCACTACTGAGTTCGGCATGGGGTCAGGTGGGTCCAAAACGCTATTGTCACCAAGCAAATTTGGTGTTAATCCGTATCGCTACGCACTAACTAAAATTTGGAATTTCTGATAATAAGGTCTTCAAGTATCTACTTTAGTCTATTAACTTCTTCGCTTGTTTCACTATCACATAAAACGCGTTTGGCGTTGTATGGTTAAGCCTCACGGGTAATTAGTACAAGTTAGCTTAATGGCTCACACCACTTCCACATCTTGCCTATCAACGTTGTAGTCTTCAACGGCCCTTCAGAGACTTTAA
>Ga0207891_1000494_pt1 | contig 26075 bp, 20 predicted proteins | sample LinPmetageLP50_FD_184061 | JGI IMG/M metagenome (GOLD analysis project Ga0207891, IMG submission 184061) | Marine viral communities from the Pacific Ocean - LP-50 (SPAdes) | ecosystem: Environmental > Aquatic > Marine > Oceanic | place: Pacific Ocean | collected 2011-08-27 | reverse complement strand
TTTTGTTATCTATCTAAAAGCAATTATTGCTCTAGTAGAATTTAGCACCTTCTTTAATAAAAATTAAAGGGTTGCTAAGGTTTCAAAGGGTCTAATCCCTCCACCTTTCTTGATAACATTTCAATAAAGACTTGAACTTTGTGAATGCAAATATTGTAAAATAAAATTTACACTCACAAGTGATTTTAGATTTTTTTTCTAAATAAGCACTGAAAATTATTTATTTCAGAAATAAAAACTATCTTTTTTATTTATACTGAAAATATTTCTACATGTTCAGCTTATTGATAAATTTCAGTAATCATAAAAATTTGTTTAAGTGCATTTATATTGCGATCAATTCTTTAAATTTGCACCAAATTAAGAGGATAGATTTGACTGATTGCAACCTCTTCTGAAAACTAGCTTTTTCAGAAAAAAAATGCTAAAGGCAGTGTAAACTACCTTCGACGTTTTCGTCAAATCTCCCTAAACCGTTTAAATTTTTAAATCCATTGTATGGCATATTTATTCACTTCAGAAAGTGTATCTGAAGGACACCCAGATAAAGTCGCAGATCAAATTAGTGATGCTTTATTAGATAATTTCCTAGCCTTTGACCCCGAATCAAAAGTAGCGTGCGAAACCTTAGTAACCACAGGACAGGTAGTCTTAGCGGGAGAAGTTAAAAGTGACACCTATCTTGATGTACAGACCATTGCACGTGATGTTATCAATAAAATAGGGTATACCAAAGGGGCGTACCAGTTTAGTGGTGATTCATGTGGGGTAATTTCTTTAATCCATGAGCAGTCGCAGGACATTAATCAAGGTGTAGACAGAGAAAGCAAAGAAGAGCAAGGCGCTGGTGACCAAGGAATGATGTTTGGTTATGCAACAAAAGAAACCGAAAACTACATGCCACTGGCATTAGATATTTCGCATAAAATTCTAATAGAATTGGCTGCTTTACGCCGTCAAGAAAAAGAAATACCGTATTTACGCCCCGACTCAAAAAGTCAGGTAACCATTGAGTACAGCGATGATAATGTGCCTCAAAAAATAGTAGCGATTGTAGTTTCTACACAGCACGATGATTTTGATGAGGACGAAGCGATGCTTTCAAAAATTAAGAAGGACATTATTGAGATTTTAATCCCAAGGGTAAAAGCACAATTACCACAGTACGTTCAGAAATTATTTAACGATGAGATCACCTATCATATAAATCCAACGGGGAAATTTGTGATTGGAGGGCCTCACGGCGATTCAGGACTTACCGGGAGAAAGATTATCGTTGACACCTATGGTGGAAAAGGAGCCCACGGCGGTGGTGCCTTTAGTGGAAAAGATCCTAGTAAAGTAGATAGAAGTGCGGCATATGCTTCACGTCATATTGCAAAGAATTTAGTTGCTGCTGGTCTAGCCGATGAAGTTTTAATTCAGGTATCGTACGCGATTGGTGTAGTAGAGCCTACCTCTATCTTCGTAAACACTTACGGTACGGCTCATGTAGCTATTAAAGATGGTGAGATTGCTAAAAAAGTAGCTGCCATTTTTGATATGCGCCCTGCTGCTATCGAAAAAAGACTAAAACTTCGAAACCCGATTTATTTAGAAACTGCGGCTTACGGACATATGGGTAGAAATCCTGAGACGGTTACTAAGAAATTTGAAAGTCCGTATAATGGGTCGATTGAAAGGGAAGTAGAACTTTTTACTTGGGAAAAACTCGATTACGTAGACAAGGTAAAAGAGGCATTTGGGCTTTAGGCTTTAGGCTTTAGGCTTTAGGCTTTAGGCAAAATAAAAAGGCTAGATATTTAATTATCTAGCCTTTTTATTTTTTACTACTTCTTTACTATTCCTGCTTCATCATCCCTTCACGCTCTGGCGATCTTGGCGTTGGCCATTCACGTTGCTCCCCGGTTCTTTTGTTGATAGGCATCTTTATTTTTTCGGCGGAAGCACGTTCTGGATCTTCACTCGCCATATACGCTAAAACTGCAGTAAGGATCGCATTGTTTTGTACATCATCAAAAATGATTTTATCGTAGGTATCCCGATTGGTGTGCCAAGTATAATCCCAGTACGACCAATTAAGCGAGCTCAAGCTGAAAGCTGGAGCACCTGCTGCCTGAAACGAAGCATAATCTGACCCTCCCCTTGCAGGGGTTCCTGGAAAAGAAGTTTCTATATGCTGTGTAATATCTTCCGGCACGGCACTTAACCAATTTGACAAATAATCATAGGATTGTAAAAATCCGCCGCCAGACATTCGCACTACACGACCCGTACCGTTATCCTGATTAAAAACAGCCTGTACCCCTTTTACAACTTCGGGATGATCTTCTACATAAGCGCGAGATCCGTTTAAACCTTGCTCTTCACTTCCCCAATGCCCAACTAAAATAGTTCGTTTTGGATTGGGATATACTTTTTTAAGAATGCGCATGGCTTCCATCATAACAAGAGTACCTGTACCGTTGTCGGTTGCTCCGGTTCCTCCATCCCATGAATCAAAGTGAGCTGAAAGTATTACATATTCGTCTGGTTTTTCGGTTCCTTTAATTTGGGCAATCGTATTAAAAGTGGGTACAGCCCCCAATTCTTTTGAAGTGGCTACTATTTTAATTTTTGGATTATTCCCACTCTCGACCAAACGATATAACATTGTGTAGTCTTCCAGTTCTAAATCCACCGTCGGTATTTTTTTAGTTCGAGCGCTAAATATTTTGTTTACCCCAAAACCACGGGACCAGTTTGAATCTACAATACCTGCTGCTCCTGCATTTTCTAAGGCTTCAATGATGGTGCGCGAATTATAACCAGTTGTTCTAATATTGGCAGTAAAATCATCTGATAGTTTTTGACGCTCTTCTTTCATTTTTGCAAAAGATTCTTCTGTCGCAAATTCTTCCCAGTTATAATCTGGGCGACCTGTGGGCTCTTGTTTTTCGATCAGCACGAACTTCCCCTTTACTTCCGGCAGCCATTTTACAAAATCCAACGAATCCTTAAACTTGGGAAAAGTGATCAAATTTGCTGTAATCCCTTTATCAGAAGTACCTGGATTCCAAGCTAATTGGGTACCTCGTAACGTTTGCACTCTTGGTTCTAGCATATCAATATGTGTTATTCCGCGCTCCCATCCACGCCACTCACCATAGTTTTCCATTTCCGCTGGAATACCCCATGATTCATATTTTGCCACGGCCCACTCGCCTGCGGTTTTCATCTGTGGAGTTCCTACCAATCGAGGCCCTACCACATCCATGAGTTCATGGGCCAGGGGTTTAAGTTGTGAATTTTCGTTGGCTTCTTTAACAATAGCGTCTACTACTGGATCTGAATCTTGCGCAAAAAACATGGCAGGCGTTAAAAGAAGTAAGGTAAATGAGACTCTAAAAAGTTTTTTCATTGTATTCTGTAGTTTTAAATAATTGAAGTAAAACCTAAAAATACGATTATAATTTTTCAATTAACTAAAATGTATTCTGAAAGTTACTGGAAGATTTTCTACATTTATAAAAATTATCCTCCCTATGAAATTGTTTTTAACTCCCATTTACCTTACATGTATCGCTTTAACATTGGTCGCATGTAAAGAAGAAAAAAAAGATGTCGTTCAAAAAGAAGTACCTGTTTTATGGGAAACTTATGATGAAACAGCCGAGCTTGAATCTCAACAGACGGTTGAAAACAGGAGGATGAAATTTAAATTGCTCCAATCTAAAGCTACAGACCCTAATGCAATTTTCTCGAAGCTCTACTGGGAAGTAACCCAATTTACACAAGAACGCTACGAAGCCTTAAGGCCATTTGTGCTAGAACAGAATATTCCCGCCATACAAAAGTCAATCGCAGACGGCAAGTTTACTTACGAAGAATTAACCCTGTTCTACCTTAAGCGCATTTATACCTATGAGCTCGATCCGGAATCGACACTGCATACCATTATGGCTTTAAATCCCAATGTACTTGAGGAAGCACGTATGAAGGACAAAAATAAAACTTCAAAAAAACATGAAATTTATGGCATGCCCATTTTATTGAAAGACAATATAAATACGGCAAACATGAATACAACCGCAGGTGCGCTGGTGTTACAAAACAATACGCCGTCTAAAGACGCCTTTATTGTGTCGCAACTCAAAAAGAATGGCGCGCTCATCTTAGGTAAAGTGAACTTGAGTGAATGGGCTTATTATTTTTGTGAAGGATGCCCGTTAGGATATAGCGCCATTGGCGGACAAACGTTAAATCCATATGGCAGAAAAATATTTGAAACCGGTGGTAGCAGCGCTGGAAGTGGTACCGCTACCGCAGCAAATTATGCGGTAGCAGCTGTTGGCACAGAGACTGCTGGGAGCATCATCTCTCCTACCAGTCAAAACTCTTTAGTGGGCTTAAAACCTACCGTGGGTATTTTAAGTAGGTCTGGGATTGTACCTATTTCTCATACGTTGGATACTTCTGGTCCTATGACAAAAAACGCGATAGACAATGCTATTTTACTTGATGCGATGGCTGGATTTGATCTGGATGATTCTGCTTCCGTAGAAAAAAAATTAGATTATATCGCTGCTATAAAGGAAGGTACTTTAAAAGGAAAACGGCTTGGTGTGATGAATGGACTGCTGGAAGATTCAATTTACGCGGCTACTATACAAAGGCTAGAAGCGCAAGGCGCCATTATTATTAAATATGACGCTCCTGAAGTACCGCTCGATGGTTTCAGTGTTTTATTGGATGTCGAAATGCGGGAAGATTTACCCAAGTACCTAAATGGATACGCTTCAAAAAATATTTCAGTAAAAAATGTTGCCGATGTGATGGCCTTCAATCAAAAAGACAGTCTTATGAATATGCCTTACGGACAAGGAGTTTTTGATGGTATCGCAGTAGACACGACTTCGGCTGAGGAGTTTGAACAAATACGCACCACACTGATGGAAAATGGGACAAAGTTCTTTCAGCAACCTATGGATGAACACAACCTGGACGCCGTTTTATCAATCAATAACTATCATTCTGCCTATGCTGCCGTAGCGCTTCATCCTTGTTTGGCGATGCCTATGGGCTACCAAGCAAATGGAGAACCCATTGCACTTACGTTTATAGGAAAACCCTTTAGCGAAGTGGCTTTATTAAAAATGGGGTACGCTTATGAAAAAGCGAACCCCATTAGAAAAATTCCGGATGCGTTTAAGGACTAGTTGGCAGCGTCAATCGCTAAACCAGCCAATGCCGAGCTAATATTTGCTATAACCTCTGCGTTTCCTGTAATCCCATGACGAGACATCAAATATTCTGGGTCGTTATAGGTAATATTTACCGTTCCATCGGCAGCTTGCCAAACCAGCATTTTTTGTGGAAGGTCTATTCCTGTCGTTTGGGCGCTTTGCATCAATGGAGTTCCTAAGTTTGGGTTTCCAAAAATGATAATACGCGTAGGTCTTAAATCTAAGCCTACCGATTGTGCATTTGCCTGATGGTCCAATTCCGCCTCAATGCTTAAATTCTGATTATCTGAAATTGAATTACGCAAGTTGTTATAAGTTGAAGTAAAATCGTTTTGACTCACCACGGTAATCGTACCTTGTCTAAACGTTAGCGAACCATTGCTGTTTTCTGCTACTGTTCCGCTTGTTGCACCTGCGGTAATTGTAGAGAGCGCTGTATTAATTTGCTGAAGTGTAGAAGCACTACCTACATTGTAACGCGCTGCTAAGTAAGAAGTACTGTTATACGCCTCAAATACATTGTTATCTCTGTCTCTGTAGACCATTATTTTTTGTGGTAGATCTAATCCTGCTAATTGATTAGTCTGCATTAGTGGTGTTCCCAACGCTGGATTTCCAAAAAATATAACACGGGTCTCACGTAAATCTTCACCAATTGCATCGGCACTTTCGCTATGATTTACTTCTGCAACCACAGTTATATTTGGATTGGCTTGTAACGTAGAACGAAGATTGCTATAGGTTTCTGAAAAGCTATTTTCGCTAACTGCAAATGCCAAACCGGCCGTTGTAGGATTGTTAATGGTCTGTTCGTTATCATCGTCTCCTCCGCAAGAGAATAACAAAAGTGATAGGGCGATTACTGCAAGTTTTTTCATGTTTCTTTTTTTAGGTTTGAGTGTAAATAAAAATAATTCCATTGAGTGTTAAAAGCAATTTAATACCCTTTAACAGTATTTACTCAATAGTCTGTTAACGCAGAAAAAGAACCAATATTGAGGCACTTATATGATATTATGGTTTTTTGCTTTCTGTACCGCTTCAATCTTACTATGTACTTGCAGTTTTTTGTAGATATTTTCTATGTGTTTGCGTACGGTACTAGGAGATAAAAACAGGTTTTCGGCAATGGCGGTATAGCTTAGTCCTTTGCTTAGCTGCTCTAAAACTTCTACTTCTCTTTTAGAAAGACTTATTTCTTCCTGGTCTTCCCGATTTTGGATATTAATAGGGTTTCTAAGCAATTTTAAAGTCTTCATTGCGATGGAAGGATTCATGGCTGCGCCACCATTTAATGTGCCTTGAATCCCATCATACAAATCTTGTGGGTTTATTTCTTTTAACAAATACCCGTCTGCACCCGCTTTAATTGCATTAAAAATATGTTCGTCATTATCAAAAGCGGTAAGCATGATGATTTTAATTTGTGGGTACTTCTGTTTTACGATCTGAGTGGTTTCTATACCATTGAGTACGGGCATCTCGATATCCATTAAGATAAGGTCGATGTTACGGTTTTCCTCAAGCTTGGTCAATAGTTCGCTACCGTTTAAAGCCGTAAATTTTACTAAAATGTCTTCAAAAAAGGAAAGTTTGTCTTTTACGGCATGAATGAGGAATGAATTATCATCCACTATAGCTATTTTCAAATTCATGGTGGTTGGTTTTTAGACGGTTAAATTATAAATTCAATTTAAAACAAAACATTTCAGCGTAGGATTATATTTTCTTGTACCACTAATGCTTCGACTAAATTATACTTCAAAAAATCGTAGCGGTTTAGGTTTTCATTTCTAATAAATAGCTCATTTCTGTTTTCTGAAATATACTTTTCTAAAGCATGAATATTTTGAAAATGGAGTACTTGTATTTTTTTATGCTGAAAATAAGCAATTCCCAAAATAACAGCGGCAATAACAAATATGATGATTGAGATTATAAGCAAAACACAATACTATTTTTATACAGACTAAAAGTACTCTAAAGATTTTTTTAAACACATACGGCAATTGCCCTATTTCTATTAGCGCTGAAACAACAATTTTACATTAAAACGGTAACCGAAGTCCCTTCCCCTACGCTAGAAATAATCGTTGCCTTACCGTGAAGCTCTTTCGCTCGTTTTTGAATTGAATTAAAACCGTTACCTTTTTCAACCCGTGCAAGATCGAACCCTTTGCCGTTATCAATGATGGTTAATACGAGGTTCAATTTATCTTTTAGTAGCGTTTCACTTTTGGTAATCGACACATTTATACTACTGGCATCTGCGTATTTTAATGCGTTATTAACCGCTTCCTGAATGATGCGATACACGTTCATGCCTTCTACAGATGAAAAATGCGTTTCTTTTTTAGCTGCTTCAGAAACGGTGAAAGTAAACTGTGTTTTTTCTGAAGCTATTTTCGCCTTATTGATAAAGTTTGAAATGCGCCCTTGTAAATCTTCAAAGGTGATTTCCTCTTTATTCATCGCCCAGATGGTATCTCGTAGTTCGTAAATGGTCTGTGACGTAAATTCACTTATGTAGGATAGTTTCTCCTTAGTTTGGACTTTCGCCTCTTGTAATCCAAATTTTAAATTGTCTATGGAAGAAATAATGAACGTTAATTGAGAACCAATGTTATCATGAAGATCACGCGAGATACGCAAGCGTTGTTCTTGTAATTTATTTTGGGTTTCAATTTTAGTAAGCGCTGTTTTAAGTGCTGCTTCTTTTTTAAGCTGTCGGTTTTTCAATTTCTGCTGGTTGTAAAACAGAAATCCCAAAAGGCCTAAAATTAAAGCGAGGCCCAAACTTCCATAAATAATATTGTTTCGCTTTTTTACTTTTAATTCGGTTTCGGCCAGATTTGCTCTTGTAGTTGCGAGGGAGATCTCCTTTTCGGCCATTTTAAATTTGGTTTCCAGCGTGGCTATTTCCGCAGCATTTTCAGAAGAAAAAATTTCCTCTTTAATGGCAATTGATCGTTCTAGAAACTCTGCTCCTATCTCGGGTTGATTGGTTCTAAAATAGGTTTCTGAAGCGTGCTGATAGAATTCGCTTGCATCGTTACGCGCATCTGGAAATTCTTCCACAAGATCATTTCCTAGTGCAATAAAACGCGACGATTCTGCCAGCCGATCCTGGTCGTTCAAGGCCTCAATAAGACTCGCGATAGTAGAAAAGTTAGCCCGACGATCTATATTAAGTTTGTTTCTACCTTCAAACGCTGCTGTAAGTTTAGGGATTGCCTCATTGGGCTTATTTGTAGTTATATAAAGGCGCCCTAGACTATTGAGGACGTCAAAATACTTTCCCTTTTCATTGGCTTCTTCAGCCATTTTTACAGCTTTTGTGAAATAATCTTCGGCCTGTTTATAGTCTTTTTTTACCATATACCCTAAACCAATATTGTTTAGTGAAACGGCGATGGCACTTTTATCGCCATATTTCTCTCTATTGGTCAAGGATTTTTTATGGTACTCCAATGCCCTATCTGGCTGTCCCATCTCTTGGTAAATAAGACCGATATTGTTTAAATAAACGCCATCTCCTTTATCTGAAGTATTGTTCTTGTTCATGGCCAACGCCTGAAAAAAATAATCCAGCGCTTCTTGATATTTTCCTTTGTTCCAGTTGAACATCCCCAAGTTATTAATAATCATCACAGTGATGGTCTTAAAATCATTCTGTTGGCTGATGGCAAGGGCATTCTCAAAATAATATTTTGCGGAATCTGGTTTTCCAGATACATCGTAGTAGATACCGTAGGTGTTGGTGAGTTCGGCTTCAGAAAAAGGCACTTTTTTATTCTTAGATTCTGAAATGCCGTTTTTTAATAGTGCTTGAGCAGCCTCGGGATTGTTAAAAACATAGTAAAAAGATACTTTATTTAAAATGCGAAGCCTGATGGAATCTGTGGCAGTTTCGGCTACCTGAAGCAAACTATCAATCTTTTGTTGCGCAGATTGTGCCTTCATGGCAACGCTACAGACACAGAGCATCCATAAAAGTATAAATCTCATAAACGGTTAGTTATATGAAAACTAAAATACAAAATTAATTGAAACAGAAGCTGTCCCCCATACGGCATTTGTCGTATTTGTGATATTAAATAAAAAAGCACCTTTCTCAAAAAAGAAAGATGCTCTTAAAAAGTTTAAAAACGTATGTTTAATTTACACTACAGGTATTGGTGATAAGATTGATCAACTCAAAATCATCATTAATAATAGTAGGCGTTGTGTCGTCTATAAGGGTCACCGAAAAAGGATAGGAAAAAGTAACACTCACAATATCCTGATTATTATTCGTAAAAAAGGCTTCTGCTTCTTCTTGGGAGTTAAATGTTTGTGGTTCATCATTAACCACGAGTGTGAGCGGATAATTTATGGTGAAGCAATCATCAACAACGGCCAATACTTCTGCGACAGTAATAAAATCGTAGCCACAATCATCTATCAAAGTTTGAAACTCGGTTTCATCGGTTATGGTTTGTACGGTATCATCTGCGAGTATCACATTAAATGGAAAAGCGATTTCTGTAATATGCGACTCAACGGTTTCTTGTAACAGCAACTCTAAAAGAGAATCAAAATCGGTCACGGTAATTTCGCTCCCGTCGTTATAGCCAACATTGATAGGATATTCAAAATTAAAACAAAGGTCATTGGCACCTTTAGCCTGAGTATTTATAGCCCGATCTCTAATCGTTTCTAGATTAATGCGTAGGGCTAAGCTTTTTTCAAACTGAAGGTTTGCTTCTTCTTCGTTTATACTATCGTCTGATGTGGAACAAGCAGCTATAGAAATGACAGTAAGCAAAAGGAACAATATCTTTTTCATATTTTTTATTTTAATGGATAACGTTTTACGAGCAATATATTGTATTTGAACCAATAAATTTGCTCTTCATCCGATTATTTTGTTGCTTTACGAATTCCAAACCCTGAACGTTTTATCCTTTGATCCTAGCACCTTTTATAGCACAAAAAGCGACGATTGTACCGTATTTCCTTTTAAGCTTCATTTCGGTACGTCACTTCGGAATAGTATTAAAATGTGACAAAACGTCTTGTACTACTTCTAAAATCGACTTAATTAATGTATATTTTTGCGCAACAAAAGGTGAAATTTATGAAAGACAATAAAATGCTAGATTATATAAAAGGAGTTTTAGAAAATATGCCTGCCGGTTGGTTAAAACTAACAACGCATCGACTAGATATTTATGATGAGGAATTGGCTAAAACTCAATTTTTAAGGCAATTAGAAACCCTATTTAAAGATTCTAATTATGAAAGATCTTCCTTAAACATACTACCCACTGCTTACGACTATATTAGGTTAGGTCACCCGTTATCTTGTATTTTAGAGTGGGTAATTGCAAAATTAAATAATATAAAGCCAGAAAATGTAATCAGCTTTTCATCAAAGACGATTCCCGTTTTGGCAATTCTAAGAAATAACTTATTAGCGAATAAAAACACCCAAATTGTTTACAAAAGTGCATTACCCAGTTTTTTCGATGCTGAAATCGTACGCCGTGTTTATGGTTACAATTTTGAGCTTAAGAAAGTTGAAAGCATCGACGAAGTTTCAGCGTTTGATGGCAGCACTGTTTTTATTTCAGAAAAAGATGAAATTGGCTCTTTTAATCTTAGCTCCAATATCGACTTTTTTATTCACCTCCATGCGCATCTTGGAAGTATTCTAGTCGTGAATGGTGAACAAAACGAAACTTATATTTCAGAAATTCAGCATGTAAGAAGAAGAGAGACCGTTGCAATGACCCCAGCTAATTCACTTGTTGCATTGAAAGCGCTAGTAGCGAAAGCTCCGTTTGAGAAGGGGAAAAGTGATGTTGAAACAAACAAACAAAGTGTTTTAAATTCAGTCGTAGCCATTACCGGCACTACGACAAAACCACTTGTGGGTTCTAGTGGATTATCTATTCAATATGCCATTATGATGGGCCTCATCCACGATGCACTAGAAAATCATAAGGGAAAAGCTATCAAGTTTATTGTTCCTCCAAACTGTTATGGTGGAACAAATGATCAAGCAAGGCGTGTTGCTGCATGCCTAGATACTGTTGAAGTGGTAGATTTACCTGTGGATGGTAATAACGATATGGTACGAAGTATTGATACCATTTTAAATAAAATTGCTACTGAAGATGCTATTCCTTATATCATTGCTGAAATTCCAACCAATCCAAGAGTTGAAGTTCCAGACCTAAATCAATTAGAAGAAGTTTTAAGTAAAGTGCGTAAAACTTCAGCTGGTGCTACTGCTATTGCTCCCGTTTTTATCTTAGATCAAACATTTTGCCCCAATGTGCTGTTTTTGGGTGAAGGAGAAATACTCTCAACTGTTAGGACCATATCGTATGTTAGTGGATCAAAATTTCCAAGTGGTGGACAATGTACTGCTGGTTACTGTGTAGGAAATAATAAAACGGAGACGTTAATGCAAAAAATTGAATTGCATTTAGGGCTTTGCGATAATGAGTCAACACAACTTCAATATGAAATATTAGCAAAACAGTTGCCTTCAATGAACCAAAGAATAATTGATGCTTATAAAAATACACGTGAGTTTGTAAACTTTATTCACGAAACGTTACCAGAAGCTAAAATCAACTTTGTTTCAGAAGACTTGGCAAAACAAGGGTTTACGCCATCTGTGTTTTCATTAGACCTACCTACTAAAGGGGATACGGATGAAGAAAGAGAAGCTACTAAAAGAGCCTTAAATCTTAAATTAATTAATTTAATGATTACTGAAATTCCAAATGAAAGTAAGTTCTGTGTGAGCTACGGCCAGTTAAAAGGATGTTACTGGACGGTACCTGCAACATCAACTCAAGGAACCACTAAGGAAGGCGACAAAGATTATATTGTGCGCGCCTCACTTTCTCCAAACTTGGACCTAGAACGTCACAAAGAAGTTTTTTTAGACTTTGTGAAAAATATGTAAGTCAGTTGGGAGGCTTATTACCTCCCAGCTTTTTTTTTAGAGGTTTAGATTATACGCTTTTTAGAATCACTATGGATTAAAGATCGTAAGCATGGACTATTTTGATCTGTGTTTCAAATTGCATTCCGCTTAAAGTACTAATCATAAAAAAAGCCCTCACATTTCTGTAAAGGCTTGATTTTATTAGTAGCGGGAACTGGACTCGAACCAGTGACCTTCGGGTTATGAGCCCGACGAGCTACCTACTGCTCTATCCCGCGATGTATGTTATCTTCAAGTGACCTTTGGGTATGATCCCGACGAGGTAACTATCTGGGCTAAGCCCGCGATATGGGTTCCAAAACGTGCTACTTAGCTCCTAACTTTCGGTTCATACTACCGACCGCGTTATTTTGGACTGCAAAGATACAAAGCTTTTCTCTCTCTGCAAGTATTCGTATAGATAATTTTAACTTAAATTCATAAAAATTATTTTAACCCATTGTTGTTTTCTATTTTTAATATATGACAAAATTAGTACGCTGGAGTCTTTACATTTTAATTTCTTTGATTTTCCTATTTATAGGAGGCACCCTCCTTGTAAATTACACAATAAAGAATAAAGTAGAAAACTTTATTACTACACGACTTCCTGATAATATCTCACAATCGTATAAAAGCATGTCTTTAAGTACTATTCAGGGAACTATACAATTTGATAGCGTGTCTCTAAGTATTAAAAACAAAAGTGACGATAAGATCCATACGCGCGTATCACTAGAAAAACTGATCATAGAAGATGTAAGTTACTGGGATTATCTTTTTAATAAAGAAATTCATATAGAAGATATTAAACTAAAAAGACCTATCATAACCTACTATAAAGACCTTTTATTAAAGAACACAGAAACCCTTAACAAAGCACCTATAGACTTATACAAACCTGTTTTGATAGATGAATTGAGCATCGACAATACTACTTTCACCATTATCGATAAAACCAGAGACTCTACATTTTTTTATACTAAAAACCTAACCATAGAAATTGATGATATTCTAATAAACCAAGAAACGTTACTCAATAGACTTCCTGTGCGTTTTAGCAACTATGAGGCAGAAACCGATTCTCTCTTTGTAAAAGTAAGTCCTTATGAAAATCTAACAATATCAAATTTTAAGCTGAAGAATAAAAAAGCTGTTTTTTTAAACATGCATTTAAAGACAAAATATTCGAGAACGGCACTTTCAAGAATGCTAACAACAGAGAGAGATCATTTTGATGTTACTTTTGATCGTTTTACCGTTAACAATATTGATTTTGGTTTTAAAAACCGAAAACTTTTCGTAAAAACTCCTAACATAATTCTACAAAAACCAGATGCAGTCATATTTCGAGATAAATTAGTTGCAGATGATCTTACCATAAAACCACTGTACAGTAAAATGCTACGAGACCTTACTTTTGATCTTACTGTAGATAAGCTCCTCATTGATACTGGAAGCATTACCTACACCGAAAAAGTTAAAAGCGATAACACAGGAGGCACTATTAACTTTCATAATATAAATGCTACCATAGAGAACGCTAGCAATACCTATAAAAGCCCTACAAAAACCAAGATTGCAATAGACGCGATTTTTATGAAAAAAACGCCCTTTAAAGTACAATGGGACTTTGACGTAAATAACACTTCAGATCAATTTTTATTTAGCGCGGAGATCGATGGGTTGCAAGCAGATGAACTCAATAAATTCACCCAACCCAACCTAAAGGTTATGTTAGAGGGTAGAACAAATAAAACCTATTTTACCATAAGTGGTAACCACAATGCTTCGCAAATAGACATGCGCATGAACTATGACGACTTTAAAATAGAGATCTTAAACAAAGAAGGTAAAAAGGGAAATAAAATACTTTCGGCCATTGCGAATATCTTTATTAAAAAGGATAGCGATAAAGAAGAAGATAACTTTAGAGAAGGGAGTGGGACTGCAACCAGAGATAAAAACAAATCCTTTTTTAATTATTTATGGTTGAATATTAAAGAGGGATTGAAAAAAACACTCACTGGTGATGGTGATAAATAAATAATCTACTTCGTCTGTGCTATCCACGCAATAGCATCTAACCGTTCTTCCACATCAAAATTTTTGACCTGTGCTGGTGTCAACATATTTTCGATCACTCCACACATTTTGATCCACTTACGATTTGTGACCAAGGCAACTTTTTCAAAACGATCACCATATTTTATTTTAAACATCATCTCCTGCACAACTGCAGGCATGGTAAAGCTTTCAATTCCATCATCCTCGAGGTACAGTTTGATTTTATCAAAGGTTTCTAGCTTTTCTAAAATTTTTATCTGAAGTTCATCGATACTTTTTTCATCTACCTCCCCTTGGATTATAAACCCTACGGTATCTTTTGAAAATGAAAAACTAGAGAGCATGTAGTGTATAATTTGGTTACCTTAAAGGTAGACCAAAAAAGTCTATTGCTCAATACTTTGCGCAGAAAATTTATTGAGCACCCCATCTTCGTACCCCACTTCAACTTGGATTGGGTTGCAACACACTTCACAATCTTCAATATATTTTTGGTGGGTTACCGAAACATCCAATAGCATCGATATCTCCTCCCAGCAATGCGGACATTGAAAAAAGTGCTCTTCCATTAAAACTCAATATTTAATAACTGTCCCGTAAGCTGCAACAGTTCCAGTTCGGCTAATTTAGCCTCATATTTGGCCAGATTCTTATTGGTCTGTGCGTTCAATAAATTGACCTGTGCCTGCCTCAACTCTACAGAAGTTATCTGTCCTACTTTGTATCTCTCATTAGAACGTTCAAAATTATTTTTCGCCGTGATCACATTTTGTTCTTGAAGTCTAAAAACTTCAAGTCTATTTTCATAAGTCCCTTTAGCGTTGGCAATATCACGGTCTACTTCTTTATGTATCTGTGATTTAAATACTTCTTGATTGGCATAATTAATTTTGGCATTCTTTACATTGGTAATCCCCGTACCGCCATCAAACAAACTCCAAGTTAAACTTAAACCCCCCGAAAACCCAGTGGTCGTACTCGAGGTAGCAAAACTGGTACTCGGAAAGTTACCTTCATTCCATCCATATGAGCCAGTCAAACCAATAGAAGGCAAAAAGACAGACTTACTCGCTTTATAGCTATAATCACTTATGACTATATTTTTCTCTGCCTGTAATAAGCGCACATTGGTCGTATCTACTTCTTTTAAAAATGATTCAATTTGTAATTCATTCGTAAAAACGACAACCGTATCTACCGTAAATTTTCTTTCTAATTCTTCATTGGTCACAACATTCAAATCGCGTTTAGCGTTTTCCAACTGTTGGCGTGTATTTAAAAGATTGATGCTATCTGTCACAATATCTACTTCTGCGTTGAGCACTTCTAATTTGTTCACTTGCCCATATTCAAAATTGTATTCTGCTCGTGTTAATCGTTGTTTTGTATTTTCAAACGTCTGTTTTAGCACTTGTTCATTTTCGGTAAGGCGGGCAACTTCATAGTATACTGAAAACAACTGAAGAACCGTGGTTTCGATTGTTTCACGTGCCTGAAGTGCACTCAAATTATATTCCTCTTTTAAACGTTTATAATCCCAAAAACGCCCTAGACCATCAAACAAAGTATAATTTAAATTGATGGAAGCATTATAACGCGTGGTTTCAGCATCTGTAATATTGTTGGTCGTACCATCTCTAAAAGTAACTTCCTGGTCGTCTATACTATAATTAGCGCCTGCATTTCCTGTAAGTGAAGGAAGATATCCCGAATTTAAAATCCCTTGATTGTTATCTGAAACTTCTACATTATTCTTAGCGATTACAATACCGAAATTGCCTTTAAGTGTTTCTGAAATCGCTTCCTGCTTTGTGAGCATATCTGCCTCTTGTGCCACCGCTCCAAAAACCGAAAAAATCGTAAAAATTAAAATCTTAATGTGCCTCATTCTTCTCTTTTATAGCGCGTTCTACTTCTTCTTTTGAAACCTCATTCCCTGTTTTGAGCCATTTTACTCGTGTCTTCACGGTATTTGTGAAGGAAAGCAACAAAGGCAAAATTACCAGCGTAAGTACGGTTGCAATCCCAATACCGTAAGCTATGGAAATTGCCATGGGTTTTAAAAATTGTGCTTGTCTACTTTTTTCTAATAGAAGCGGTGCAATACCGGCGATTGTTGTAATTGATGTTAAAAAAATTGCTCTAAATCGGGCGCGACCCGCTTCATATAATGCTTTGTCAAACGGCATTCCTTCAGTTAAAAAGGAATTGAACTTCCCTATAAGCACCAAACCATCGTTCACCATAATCCCGATCAATGCGATAATTCCTAAAGCAGATAATATATTAATTGGAAAATCATGGATCCAATGCCCCATCCTACGGCAATAAAACTGAAAGGAATCATTAATAACAATAGCAGCGGCTGACTGTAACTCCGGAAAGTAAAAGCAATTACGATATAAATCAAAAATATTATAATGGGCACAATGGTTTCTGCCGAATCGGTCAACTTTTTCGCCTCTCTGTTTTGGCCTTCGTACAGTACGCTCACGGTAGGATATTTTGATAAAATGTCTGGCATTACATTCGTCTCTATATCTGCCAATATTTCGGTTGGGCTTCCTTTGGGGTCGTCCAGGTCTGCATTTACCTGTATTTCACGTTGTCCATTTAAATGGCTTATCGACTCGTCCCCACGTTTAATTTCGTAGGTAGCTATTTCAGAAAAAGGAACCCGTTGCCCACCAGGCGCGATAATACGCATATCATCCAGATCGTTTATAGACTCTCTGTTTTCTCTATCATAACGCACCCATACCCTAATTTCATCCTGTCCACGCTGAAAACGTTGTGCCTGCAGCCCAAAAAACCCAGCACGTACTTGGCTCATCACTTCACGTAAATTGAGCCCTAGCGCATAGGCTGTTTCATTTAGTTCTACATTTATTTCTTTAATACCTTCGGGATCGCTATCGGTGATATCTGTTAACAGCACATTATTTTCAAGCGCTTCCCTAAGTTCTTGCTTTGCAGCTTTTAATTCTTCCGTAGTATTTCCTAATAAAGAGATGGAAACTGGACTTCCTCCAAAATTACCTCCAGAACCAAATGTAAGACGCTCTACACCATATACGGGTCCCACTTCATCACGAATAGAATTTGTAATATCTGGGGACGAGAAATCACGCTCTTCTCCTGGTAATAAATTTACTTGTAACGAAGCTTTATTATTTCCTGGTCCAACTCGTTTAATCACATTTTCGACTACCTGTCTATTTCCACTCTGTCTTGCTGAATAGTCTTCGTTTACACGCCATGCCGCCTCTTCTACCAAAGTTATTATAGAATCTGTAATCTTAGGGTTGGTACCTTCGGGCATCAATAAATCGATACTCACCCTATCACTGGCAATACTTGGGAAGAATGCCGTACGAATAATACCGCCGTTTAAACTCCCAACGGTTAATATCATAAGCGCCGCTAAAATAGCGAACGTGATAAAGCGCTGATTAAGGGCAAACCGTAGTACGGGACTGTAAATAGTGTCCCTACAGTAGCGCATAAACCGGTCTCCATACTCGTTAAAAACTCTTAGCTTAGAAAACAATTTTGCGATCCCTTTTTTGTTCCTTCTATCTTCTTCAGTTTCTTTCAATAAAGCTTTAGAGTGTGCAATATGGGCGGGCAAGATAATCAATGCTTCCACCAGAGAAACCACCAAGGTCAATATTACAATCACCGAAACTTCACCAAAGAAATCCCCTATCCTACCATCCAAAAACAGGAAGGTGGCAAATGCGAGAACCGTTGTGGTAATGGCGGCGACAATAGGGGGCAATACTTCCATGGTTCCATCTATAGCTGCTTGTACTCTCGGTTTTCCCTTTTCGTAATGCTGGTAAATATTTTCTGAAATTACAATCCCGTCATCCACTAGAATACCTATCACGATAATCATCCCAAAGAGCGATAGCACATTAATGGTCACATCAAAAAGATCTGCAAAAATAAACATCCCTAAAAAGGAAATGGGAAGCCCAAAAGCAACCCAAAAAGCAAGTCTTGTGTTCAGGAAAAAAGAAAGAAATAGTAATACAAGAAAAATACCTACAGCTCCATTCTCTAATAATAATTGGGTTCGTTCTGATAAGCGAATAGATGAATCGCTCACGACATCAATCTTGACACCCGTATATTTCTGATTGAATTCAACGATGTACTCATTCACTTGATCTGCCGTAGAAACCAGGTCTTCACTATTTGTATTCGTAATCTCCACATTTACCGCAACGTTACCATTAAAATACGTGGCATTTGGTGTTTCAGAAAAGCGGTCTTGTACGGTTGCAACGTCCTGTAACCGTACAATCGTACCATCTTGCTGCGATCGTACTACTAGATTTGTGAGTTCGTCTCCGTAATAGGATCTATTACTAGCTCTAATGAGGTAATCTTCGGCATCTGTCTTGATGCTTCCGCCGGTAGTTAAAATATTAGCTTGTGAAACCGCACTGGCTACTTCTGCAAAGGTGAGATTGTAGGCTAAAAGATCATTTTCACGAACCGCTATTTCTATTTCTTCTTCTGGATATCCAGATACTGAAATCTGGGAAATCCCTTCCATCGCGCGTAAATCGTTTTCTACCTGACGCCCTATTTGCTTGAGCGCTGCCAGTTCTATATTGTCCCCACTAATAGCGAAATCTATCGTTTGCCGAATACGCTCCTGCTTTGCAACAACGAGTGGTTCCATACCCGTTGGGAAGTTAGGCACACGGTCTACCGCATTTTTAACTTCGGCCACCATATCGTTGATATCTTCGTCACTCTCAATCTCAATGGTAATACTCCCGCCACTTTCACGCGACGTAGAAGTAACTCGCTCTACTCCTATCAATCCTTTAAGATTATCTTCAATCTTAAGGACAACACCTTCTTCAATCTCTTCTGGAGCCGCGCCAGGATAGGCAATACTTATGGAAATGATTTCGGATTCCTGTAATGGGAAAAATGAAGATTTTAACTGAAAGATGCCTATAATACCAAAAATGATAAATCCTAATATCAAGACATTGGTAGCAACCTCATATCTTATAAAATAGCTGATGAGTTTTTTCATTCGTCACCTTTTTTTGCTGAAGTTCCACCTGAGGTATCATTCGTATTAATTTCTGAAACAGGCGCTTCGTCACCTACTTTTACCAACATGCCAGCATACGCACCAGGCACCGATTTTGACAGCAGCACTGTACCGTCTGGCACTCCCTTTACCACTACATCTTTATCTGAAAAATAGATAGGTTCCACATCGATAACGTCTAGTACACTATCCTTTAAGATAAATAGCTTGCGCTCATCGACCAATAATTTTCTTGGCAATTTAATCGCGTTGGGTTCTTCGCGCGCTTCCAGTTGTGCTTCCAGATACATCCCTTCTTTTAAGTTTTCATCTTTTACTTCTACAAAAACCTTAATGGTTTGGGTCGCTTGGTCTATCCTCCCGTTTACTCGCACCACTTTCCCCGTGTATGTTTTATCTGTGTCAATCGATTTTAACTCGACTGCTTCACCAATTTTTAAAAGATCACTAAATTTTTTACCAATCGCGAGCTCGAGTTCAAAAACTGAGGTATCAATAAATTCGCCCAATTTTTGTCCGGGACGTATTAAAGTTCCCGTTGTCACTAGTGCTTCCGTCACTATTCCCGAAAAAGGGGCTCTAATACTATATTTGCCCAAACGCTGTTCTAGATTTTTAACGTTGTAATACGCCGAATAGACCCCTCTCCCGGTAATGAAGTAGTTTACATTTTCCGCAGTTGTCTTTGGTAACGCTGGCGTCGTGCTGTTAACATCAAAATTACTGAGATAGGCATTCCATGTTGGGAAGGCTTCAGGATAATCTAATCGTAAATCTGGCATTAAAGAAGTAATCAAATTGTAGAATTCACTCTTGGCAGCTTGCACCGAGGCATAGTATTCAGCAGAATTAATGCGTATTAATGTTTCACCACGCCTGTATTCCTGTCCCGCTTTAAAGTCATGGGAGCTGCTATTAAAAACACCTTGTACTTCACTAAACAATTCAAGCCTGTTTTTGGCAACCAAGTTCCCATTAGCAGGAATAATTATAGGAATGGTGGAGTTTCTAGCTTCCTCAACAAAGACCGTTTTTACAACTTTCTCAGCTTTGGGTTTTACCTTTTCGTTACTAGATATAATATAATTTGCTGCAAAAATAGCGCCCAAAATAATGAGAACGCCTAATGCAAATAAGATAATTTTACGCACAGTAGATTAGTTTGCTAATTAGACTTCCAAAAATAGCGAGGGTCTAATGAGGAGTCGTTAAATCTATCTTAAAAGATAAATAAAAGTTACCCTAGCGTTTCTAACTGAAGGGTTACGTCTTCCCAATCTTTCATCAGTTTTGCAAGTTTGTCCTTTTTAGCCTGATACCCATCAAAAAAGTTAGGCTTGGCAATAGTTTGGTCATAATTGATTGCCAACTCAACGTCTATTTCCTTAATTTCCCGCTCTAATTTATTGATATTAGATTCTACCTTGCTCAGCTTATTACTTAAAGACTTTTGCTTTTTTTGATTTTCGTAGGATTGCTTACCTCCCGAAGTTTTGTCTTTCGACTCTTGTGCAATTACCGTCCTTTTTTCTGCTTCACGTAAGTTTTCAATGTTACGTTGCTCTAAAAAATAATCGATATCGCCCAAGTATTCTTTGATCTTACGGTCTTTAAACTCGTACACCTTATTGCTCAATCCTTGTAAGAAATCACGGTCGTGAGAAACCAACAATAAGGTTCCATCAAAGTTTTTGAGCGCATTCTTCAGCACATTTTTAGACTTTATGTCCAAGTGGTTGGTCGGCTCATCCATCACTAAAACATTAAAAGGCTGTAAAAGCAATTTTGCGAGTGCTAGCCGGTTACGTTCTCCCCCAGATAATACCCTTACGTATTTCTCTACTTCTTCTCCACGGAACAGAAAAGAACCCAGGATATCGCGCACTCTTGGTCGCGATTTGTGGTCTGCCGCATCAATCATGGTTTCTTCAACCGTTTTGCTTCCGTCGAGATATTCTGCCTGATTTTGAGCAAAATACCCAATCTGAACATTATGCCCCAACTCCAGCTTCCCATCATAGGCTAGTTCACCAACGATGATTTTTGCCAATGTCGACTTTCCTTGCCCATTTTGACCCACAAAAGCAATTTTGCTATCACGATCTACTCTCAAATCTACCTTGCTAAGTACTTTTTTCTCATCGTAATTTTTTGAAACATTTTCAGCTTCAATCACCACTTTTCCGGGCGTGATCGAAACAGGAAATCGCAACGACATCACGCTGTTATCATCTTCATCTACTTCAATTCGGTCTATTTTATCGAGCTTCTTAATGAGCGATTGTGCCATCGTCGCTTTACTTGCCTTTGCACGAAACTTCTCGATTAGCTTTTCGGTTTGCTCAATCTGTTTTTGTTGGTTTTTTTGAGATGCCAACTGTTGTTCCCGTAATTCATTACGCTGTACTAAATACTGGGTATACGGTTTATTGTAATCGTAAATTTTTCCTAAGGAAATTTCTATTGTTCGGTTTGTCACTTGATCTAAAAACATCTTATCGTGAGAAACCACCACCACAGCTCCAGCATAGCCTTTTAAGAAATCTTCTAACCAAAGGATCGACTCAATATCCAAGTGGTTTGTAGGCTCATCGAGTAGCAATATATCGTTATTCTGAAGCAATAACTTCGCAAGCTCAATCCGCATGCGCCATCCACCAGAAAAGGTGTCGGTTGCTTTGTCAAAATCTTCTCTCTGAAAACCCAATCCTTGTAAGATACGCTCGGTCTCTCCTTGGTAATTATAGCCGCCATGGATTTCGTATTGATGCTGAACATCATTAAGGTCGATCATTAATTGATTATATCCGTCACTTTCATAATCGGTACGCTCCGCTAATTGGGTGTTGATTTCGGCCAATTGCCCTTCCAAGGCTTTAATCTCCACAAATGCCTGATAAGATTCTTCAAGAACGGTTCTTCCTTTTATAAAATCGATATCCTGCTTTAAAAAGCCGATGGAAACCTCTTTATCCATTGCGATCTGTCCTTCATCGTATTCCTGCTCACCGGCAATAATTTTGAGTAAGGTAGATTTTCCTGCACCATTTTTACCCACGAGCCCAACGCGTGTGCCTGCACCTAATTGAAAGGTTATTTTTTCAAAAAGATAGTCGCCTTGAAATGAAACAGAAAGGTTATGAATATTTAGCATAAGAAGCCTGAAATTTTTTGCAAAGATGCCTAAATTTGTGGAGCAAAAAAAATGTATTCTTTAAACAAAGAAACTGAATGAAAGGAACTAAAATTTACAGCGTTATTACGAGTACTTGCCCAGTATGCCAGACCGGAAAAATGTACTTAACGCCTAACCCTTATCACCTTTCGCAAACATTAAAAATGCCAGAACGATGTGCGCATTGCGGCACAAAATTTAAAATAGAGCCTTCATTCTTTTATGGCGCTATGTATGTTAGCTATGGTGTGGGAATTGCTTTTGCAGTGGCGGCTTTTGTGATTTCGTTTTTTATCCTAAAATTAGACCGGCTAGCCACATTTCTCGTCATTACAGGAACCCTCCTATTTTTTCTGCCCATTATCTTGAGAGTATCCCGAAATATCTGGATCAACCTGTTTTTTAAGTTTGACAAAACCAAGGTTTAACTGTCTAAACAAAAGACAAAAAAAAACCGCCCAAATTGACTTTGGACGATTTCAAAAATCTAAAACAATAATTTTTCTTCCTACTTATTTTTTAACAATCTTTTCAGTAAACGTTTTATCATTTTGAGACACTTGCAAGTAATAGATCCCGTTTGATAAATTTCCTAAATCTAAGGTTTCATTTTTTGAATCTGTAGTTGACCTTGCAACTACTTTCCCTAAAGTATCGTAAAGAGTAATTTGTGTATTGTTCTCGGCGGTTACAAAATTTAAATTAAGAACACTTGAAACAGGATTAGGATATACCGTAATACGATTCGTGTTTAAATCTTCAATACCTAATGTATTACTAAGCGAAAACTGCGCTAGGTAAAAATTTACCGTAGTATTCGAACCATCATCTACAAATTTTGATCCTGCTGTTAATAGCTTCCCTGTATTGGTCACGATGGCTTCATAAGACTCAACATCGTTATCTTGGTATTCGAACTTTCCATCATCTCTAAAGGAAGTATCAAGATTGCCACTTGCGGTATACTTCGCTATTGTGGTGTAGGAGTCATTTGTAGTATTATCAAAAGCACCCCCAACCGCTAAGATACTACCATCAGAGTTAGCAATTATGGTATGGGCAGAGGTAAAATTATCTGCTGAATTTAAAAAAGGCGTAATTACAAAACCATCATCACTAAAACTTGTATCCAACGATCCATCTGTATTTAAACGAACAACTAAAGAATCATCTAAGTCTTGAGATTCTATAAAAGTATCTCCACATAGAAGTATCTTACCATTGCTTTGCAATGCCATACCTTCGATATAGTCAAAATCGCCTATATCTATGATAACCTTTCCGTCGCCACCAAAGCTAGTATCAAGACTACCATTAGCGTTATAACGGGCTGCAACAACGTCTGAGCTTTCTTCAAAAGTATTGGGATCTTCAATAAACGAAAAACCACTGGCTACTATTTTACCGTCAGGTTGCAACAAGACAGACAATAAGGCATCAAAATGATTGGCATTGAATGCAGTAACGACATAACCAGCAGTGCCAAAGGTGGTATCTAGTGACCCATCTATATTATAACGTGCTAAGGCAAAGTCCGCCAATTCATCAAAAACAGGATTTGTGTTATCTACAACGATACCGGCTAAAACAACTTTTCCATCGGCTTGTATCGCAAGGCTTAGTCCTTCTCCTTCTAAAGTTGTTCCAAAATTAGTTACTACAAAACCTGCATTACCAAAGGTTGTATCTAGCGTTCCATTTGCTGTAAATCTAGCAACGGCAGCATTAAATTCATTAGAAGCTGTTTCTACCTCACCCACCACATAAATTCTTCCAGAAGTATCAATTTTGACTGCTTCTATATATGTATCGAGACTATTGATTCTTACTGTGGTAATCCCGTTTGTACCAAAAGCTGTATCCAGGCTACCGTCAACCAGGTAACGTGCCACTACTGCAGACTCGGCATCTGCATCAACATTATAACCATCTCCAGCGGCAACAATTTTACCATCACTTAGTTGAACAATACCTGATATAGAGGCTTCTAAATCAGCAATACTTGTCACCACAGTACCTCCTTGCCCAAAATTAGGATCCAACCCATTTTGAGAATAAGAAACTTGTATAAAGGTCATAAGACAGGTTACCAAAACAACCTGAGCTATTCTAAATAATTTTGTTTTCATAATTTAAATTTAGGATTAATAATAAGTCAATATTAACTACTATTAATCACTACTGAAATACCCAATAGCGGGTATATTTAATTTTAAATTAGCTGAAAACTAGATAAATCGGTTGATGTTAATTTCAGAAGGCAATTCGTTTGCTTTTAAAAGATGGTTGCATAAATTTCTTGCCAACCAAGGCGCACCCATGATACCCCGAGTGCCCAACCCATTAAAAAAGATAAGATTTTTATTGGAGGGCAGCGCTCCTAAAAGCGGTCTTCGATCTTTTGTTGTGGGTCGCACACCAGCAATTTGATCGATTACTTCAAATTCACAATGAACCATCGTCTTTAACTTTTTTACTATGTCGCTTTTAGCCGCATCTGTAGTATGCTGCGAGTAATCATCCCTACTATAAGTTGCTCCCACTTTATAAGAAGAATCACCTAACGGAATCACAAATAAATTACCCTTTAAAATCGATTTTAGTTGTAAGTCTGGTGCTTTGATGATAACGTACTCTCCTTTATTCGGAATAAGGAATTCTTTGCTGAAAAACGGATTTTTAATCACGCTGGCACCTTCGGTAAAAATTATTTTTTGTGCCCTGACTGTGTTATAGCTTACCTGCGTTTCGGATACTTGAAGATCCTGGTATTGAAATTCCTCAGAAACCAACTTGTTATTCTGCTGAAGATTCTCGCGATATTTTTGAAGCAATGTTACCGTATCGATTGTTCCTGTATGATTCACCTTACCAAAACCGAAAGGTGCATTAATAGCATTATTGGTGTTGGTGCTGATTTCAGAAGCGAGAAAATCATGGAGCTCTTTTTTGTCGCTTGCGACCATCCAATCATTTTGTTCTTCCACACTCTTAAAAATACGATAGACAGAGACTTCGGTTAAGATTTTTGCCTTTAGTTTTTTTTCAAGCGCTTTATAGAAAGAAATGGATACTTCAAGTTGTTCTGCACCTTTCCAAGCTGGGGTAAATCGTTTTAAAACTACGGGATTAAAAACACCACCAGAAACTAGAGTCGCTCCAGGGGAAGCCGCATCAAATACTACAAAAGACTTTCCTGCCTTCTCTAATGCTTCGCAAATACTTAATCCTGCGATACCCAATCCTACAATGATAAAATCTACTTGCTGCATGTTGTAAAAATAAAAAACCCCGAAGTAAATAACTTCAGGGTTTTAAGATATTATATATTCAGAATATTAATAATTCCAGAGATCGATCTCGATATTACGGATTTTTTCTCTGATACGCTGTGATTCTAGAAGTTGCATAAGCGCATTATCATTAATATAGTCGTTCACCGCTCTATCCCCTTGCTCATTATCTTCTTTATAGACCAACGCATCAAAACGTCTGGAATTCAAAAGATGATCAAATGAGATAGGTTGTGAGGTGTTCTCC
>Ga0207891_1000487_pt1 | contig 26337 bp, 22 predicted proteins | sample LinPmetageLP50_FD_184061 | JGI IMG/M metagenome (GOLD analysis project Ga0207891, IMG submission 184061) | Marine viral communities from the Pacific Ocean - LP-50 (SPAdes) | ecosystem: Environmental > Aquatic > Marine > Oceanic | place: Pacific Ocean | collected 2011-08-27 | reverse complement strand
TCTCTGAAGGGCCGTTGAAGACTACAACGTTGATAGGCAAGATGTGGAAGTGGTGTGAGCCATTAAGCTAACTTGTACTAATTACCCGTGAGGCTTAACCATACAACGCCAAACGCGTTTTATGTGACAGTTAAGACAGAAGTTAATGACTAAAGTAGATATTACTGACATAAAGACTTAAAAAATATTATCAGATATTTTCCAAATTTAGTTAGTGCGTAGAAATACGGATTAACGCCCAAATTTGCTTGGTGACAATAGCGTTTTGGACCCACCTGATTCCATGCCGAACTCAGTAGTGAAACGAAACAGCGCCGATGATAGTGTAGCATTTGCTATGTGAAAGTAGGACATTACCAGGCTTCAAATTGTAGAAAGCCGCTTCAGAAATGAAGCGGCTTTTTTACGTCTGCAGAAAAGTAATATTCAACATTTTCTTCTCTAAAGCGTCGCGTCTGTTGAGCGAAGCGCCTCTTTGTGAACAGTGTTTAGGTTATTCAATACACTGGCCTATGATAGGTAACATTTCACTGTGACTCTTCACCGCTGTGGGCACTATGACATTAACAGCCTCAAATAAGAGAAATCCGTTGCAGCAATGTGACGGGTTTTTTGCTATCTGGGGTTTAGTAAATGGCCAAACTATACCGAACTTTTAGTACATGCTTACATAATAATTTAATGGTCGCCTATCCTATTTTAATTATCAATATTTTCTATATAGTCTTTTAATTGTATTCACTATTATCAAAATGATCCTTTCCAATTAAACTAACTTCATAAAATATTTACTTAGTATAAGTTTTGGAGAAAAACATGGCTCATCAAATTATCAAAGATTTACACAATCGTTATACTGCTAAGCAATATGATTCATCAAAACGTATTTCTGATGAAGATATTGAAGTAATTAAAGAGGCTATTCGCTTGTCAGCTTCTTCAATTAACTCGCAACCTTGGAAGTTTATTTTGGTTGAAAGTGAAGAAGGTAAACAACGCTTATACGATACATTTGCTAACAAACACCAGTTTAATCAGCATCATGCTAAAGAAGCATCGCATACATTATTACTTGCTTATGATCCTAAGTTTACGAAAGAAAAATTTTCTAAGCGTGTTGATGTAGAAGTCAGCTCTGGTCATTTACCAGCAGATATGCGCGATAACTTTATGGGTGCATATGCGTTCGCTGAAATGAACACAGATGAGAATGGTTACAACGGTAGTTGGACTAAAGCGCAGGTTTACTTAGCACTTGGTAATGTGCTGCACACATTAGCGCGATTGAACATAGCGTCGACTCCAATGGAAGGCGTTGACCCAGAGCTAATTAGTGAGAAGTTTAATGCTGAACTTGACGGTCATGTTTGTGAAGTTGCACTAGCAATGGGTTACCCTAATACCGACGAAGACTGGAACCATGGTTTGCCAAAGGCGCGTTTAGCGGTAGAAAATATTATAACAACCGTATAGCTTAAAAAACTTTATTAAAAAGCCGAGGCTATCTCGGCTTTTTTGTGTCTAAAATAAGCCATACGCTTCCGTATTTTCAGTTTCTACCTGTAGTTCTGTCGGCTTAAATATGGAACTTGGATCGATAAGCACACTGTGATTTTCTGCCATTTTTATTAAGCCTCGCATCATACCTTTAGTTTGTGGGTCTATATCAAAGCCTATATCAGTTAGCTTATCTAATGGTTTTATATCTTCTTTTTTATAATCTAGGCTGTCTTCAACTTTATCGACCAGCAACCCCACATGAGGGTTTATACCGTCTTTCGTTGTGAATACAATAATTGGTTTGTAATCCAAAGTTATTTGCTCTTGTGCTGATTCAAACAGTCTCTCTAACTGAGCAAGACTGCTACGTTTTATCTTACTAAGTAAATAGCTTACCTGTTTATGTTCACCTTGCCTGTGAGCAGTTACGGCTTGTCTAGCTTGTTCTAGTAATAATTCAAAAGGCTCATTAAAGCGTGACATAGTAAGCTTTAAATCAGGGTTGTCTGTATTGAACTCCTGGAAAAAAACAATAAAGTCTTGAAGCTCAGTTTCATTAATAACTAATTTTTCTGATTGATTTAAGAGGTTTGTTTCGAGTGTATTAAACCATTTGGTTTGTTTGTCTTGCCAGGATCTTAGCTGTTTTAAAATATGTTTGTTGCTTTGCTCTGTTGATATATTATTTAAGATAATTCCTAAATCGAAAACTGGCGTAGGGATATCCATATAATCTTTAACACCAATAAAGCTTTTGTTATTGTTTGGTAGTGTTGTGAGATTATTATCAAAGCGCTCGGTTAATAAGATATCAAGTATTTTCAGTGAAATTGTTTTGCAGCCCACTTTAAAGTTTATTAATTCCATGCCTTTATCTTAATTTACCCATTAATGTATTAAGAATAGAACAAATCTACCAAATAGCTTAAGTAACTGTGGTAATTAATCATTGTATTAAGGGGGTGGGTTATTTGATGGCTTTAGCTAGTTTTAACACTGCTTGTTTAAAGCATGTTTCAAGCTCTTTTTTGCCTCGTATATCTAATTGCTCAATGACGTTTGTATCGCTTTCATTTTGCAAAATTAAGCTAATTAATAGTTGCTTATCACTTTGCGTTAAACAATTAACAACAGAGGGTGCCAGAGTTACAACTTGCCAAATAGTAGCTGTAATACTAAATCGAGAAAAGTGATTATTAAGTTGTCGTATTAAACGTTTTTTGATGTCTGAACTGATAGGTCTATCTGTAAACGAGGAAATAAGTACATTTACAAGCTGCCAATCAAGGTGTTTAAAGTGTGTGAGTAAAGCATAAAATATATCGGTTTGAAATTCAGCTTTTAATCGTTTCAGTGTACCCGTATTGTTGTTTAAACATTTCACAACGAGTGCTGAATGCTCGCCAGTGCTTTTATCTTTTTGATAACCCAGCTTTATAGTGCTAAACCCTTGGCTTTGCCAAAATTTTAATAGCTTAGCCGTAGCGCCAAAACTAGCACCAAACCAATAGCACTCATTACTTACTCTTGATTCGCAAAAACTCAGTAGGGCTTTACCTACTCCTTGACTGTGAAGATTAGGGGCAACAGCAATTCTTACTACTCGAGCAGAGAGTTGGGTAAGGCACTGGGGATCACTGCTTAGCTGAGAGAGAGTTTGTGCCATTAGGTGCCCTTGTGGGCGGCGTTCACCTTTAAGCACCTGCTCAGTTAGCTCGAGGGGTAACCCGCCTTCTATTGTAACTAAACACACCCCCACTAGGTGATTATGTGTTTGGGTTATGAACAATCGTTGTGAGGGTGCATCAAGTAGTTGGCGTAAATCGTTAACGCTACTTTGGTAATGTGCTAAGGCAAGTAATGCAATAACCTGCTCAAGTAACAGCTCGTCATTTGTGAGTTGTTGCTGAGTAATTTCACTGTGGACTAGGTTATTTAAGCCATTGCTTTGTATTTCTTCGTACTGTGCTTCGAGTGCGAGCAAAGTGCGTATATGGCGCTCTAGCGGGTCGGCTTTTGCAAACCTTAACGGTTCATCAAGTGTGATAATATTAGCGGCTTTATACTTTGCTTTAATGTACTGACTAAACCTAATTGTATAGCCTCTACCATTACCCTCATAACCTACTAAAGTACTTGCAAATACAATGCGCGGATACTGTTTTAGCATTTTTAATAACAGAGGAACTGGAATAGCAGCCGCCTCGTCAACAAGTAATAAATCACACTCTGGCAACGAGTCTAATAATGAATCTGGAGCAATATACTGCAAATTAGCAAGTTGCTTACTTTTACCATCGAAGGGTATGTTTAACTCATTACTTAAATGTTTAAAGCTGCTATGAGTGGCTTTAAATTGTGTACTGCAAAGTAGTATTTTTTTATCGATAAGCTTGGCGGCAGCAAGTCCAAGCGCTGCTGATTTACCACGACCTCTGTCGGCATTAATGAGTAAAGGGCGATTGGCGCGACCATGAGCCACTTTAATTATATTTTCTACACAATGCTGTTGCGGTTCAAAATCTATTTTATTGGCAGAGCTTTCTCTGCTGATATTACTTGTACAGCCATGTAATTCACTAAAGCGATAAGCGGGTAACGATTGTACAACGCGGGCAATGCGTTCATTAAAAAAGCTATAGCTTACTTTATGCCCGTGAGACTGCACTGTGCTTAAGGCAGGATCTGGCCAAGTTGAAAGCTCGCTTAGCTCTGGTAGCAGTAAATATAAAATACCGCCTGCTTTTACCGTACCTGCAATAGCTGCTAATTTATCAGGGTGCAAGCCACTAAAGCCATCGTATACGGCATGAGAATATTCTTGCCCTAAAATTTGATGAGTACGATTAGGCCACTGCGCGTTATTTAGTCTGGTATTTTTAGAAACGACGAATGTATTTTTATTTTGAAGTAATTCACCTAACAGCTCGTAGCACCAAACAGTACTGCCAGTAATAAGCACCAGTTGGCGATGATGAGCGCCAACTAGTGTTTTTTCTAACGTGTTTATGTGAGCTTTATACAGCTTGTAATCGTGCATAAGCCGTTACTAGCCATTTACTGCCAAGGTCGTCAAAGTTTACCTGTACACGCGACTGTGCACCGCTACCTTCATAGTTAAGTACCGTACCAATACCAAACTTAGCATGCAGTACACGTTGACCTAAGTTAAAGCCGCTGTCTTCAAAGGCGGCATGGCTTACTGATGCACTAAAGCGACCAGCTGCCGGTGGTCGCGAAACTTGCGTTTTAATACGAATTTCTTCAACGCAGTCTTCAGGGATTTCGCGTAAAAAACGTGAAGGACTATGGTACTTCTCTTGTCCATAAAGGCGGCGGCTTTCGGCATGGCTAATGTATAGTTTATCCATTGCACGGGTCATGCCTACATAACAAAGGCGGCGTTCTTCTTCTAAGCGGCCAGACTCTTCATTACTTTGCTGCGAAGGGAACATGCCTTCTTCAACGCCCACCATAAACACAAGCGGGAACTCTAAGCCTTTAGCTGAGTGAAGCGTCATCATTTGTACCGCGTCTTCGTGCTCATCGGCTTGGCCTTCACCAGATTCAAGCGAGGTATAGGCTAAAAAGCCTTGTAGTGGTGAGCTAAACTCTTCTTCTTCAGGGAGTTCGTACTGATCGCAGGCACTTATAAGCTCTTCTAAGTTTTCTACGCGGGCACGGCCTTTTTCGCCTTTTTCAGCTTGGTACATAGCCATAAGGCCAGAGGTTTGAATTGTGTATTTAGCTTGTTCTTGTAAAGTAAGATCGCTAATTTTGTCTTCAATGTGCTCAACAAGTTCTACAAACTTTGTTACAGCGCTAGCTGCTCGGCCTGATAAGTGCTGTTGTTCAACAATAGCTTTAGCTGCGTACCAAAGCGGAAGTGACTCAGCACGAGCGCAATCACGTATATGACTTAATGTTTTATCGCCAATACCGCGAGCAGGAGTATTAATTACACGCTCAAATGCGGCATCGTCTTGGCGATTACCTACTAAGCGTAAGTACGATAGCGCATCTTTAATTTCTTGACGCTCGAAGAATCGCATACCACCGTAAATGCGATATTTTAAGCCTTCTTGCAGCATGGCCTCTTCGAGTACACGAGATTGCGCGTTACTACGGTATAAAATAGCGGCGTCTTGCAACGCGTTACCAGCATTTAACCAGCTACGTAATTTGCTACTCACAAAGCGGGCTTCGTCTAGCTCGTTAAAGGCGGCATAAATTGATATAGGCTCGCCTTCGTTACCATCGGTCCATAAGCTTTTTCCCATACGCTCGGAGTTATTTTTTATAAGCGCATTAGATGCTTTAAGAATAGTTGCGGTTGAACGGTAGTTTTGTTCAAGGCGAATAGTTTCAGCATCAAAGTCAGTTAAAAAACGTTTTATGTTTTCTATTTTAGCGCCGCGCCAGCCGTAAATACTTTGGTCGTCGTCGCCAACAATCATTATGCTGCTTGTGTCGCCGGCAAGTAACTTTAACCATGCGTACTGAATGGTATTAGTATCTTGAAACTCGTCTACTAGCATGTGGGCAAAGCGCTGTTGGTAGTGGCGAAGTAACGTCGGGTTATTTTTTAATACTTCATAGCTGCGTAGCAGTATTTCAGCAAAATCGACCAAACCAGCCCTGTCACATGCTTCCTGGTAGGCGGCATATACACGCAGCATCATTTGCTCGTTTATATCATAAGCTTGAATATCTTTAGGGCGAAGTGCTTCGTCTTTTTTAGCGCTTATGTACCAACCAAACTGTTTTGCAGGCCACTTTTTATCATCAATATTCATTGATTTTAATAAGCGCTTGATCATACGAAGTTGGTCATCAGAATCTAAAATTTGAAAGGCTTCTGGTAAGTTAGCTTCACGGTGATGAGCGCGTAAAATACGGTGTGATAAGCCATGGAAAGTACCAATCCACATCCCGCCAACCGGTGCTTTTAAGGTTTCTTCAACGCGGGTACGCATTTCTTTAGCTGCTTTATTGGTAAAAGTTACCGCAAAAATACTATAAGCTGATGCTTGTTCAACTTGCATAAGCCACGCGATACGATGAACTAACACTCGTGTTTTACCAGACCCAGCACCGGCCAACACCAGCATGTTTTGTAATGGGGCTGCAACGGCATCGCGTTGTTTGTCATTTAAGCCGTCGAGTAATTCTGAAACGTCCATCGTTACGCCTTTTTAATCAATATTGAGGGCAGTATAACAGGTGTTTTTGTTAGGCTAAATAAAATACTGTTTTTATGAACAGCTATTATAAAAATAGCCTCTAAAACCAATCAGCTGGATAGTTTTTGGCGTGGATAAGTGACTAAAATTAATAATAAAAATAATCAAATTGACCTATATTTAGTAAAAAATACCAAAGTAATTAGTGAGTCGTAATTTAACTAACTGATTTTTAAGCTTTAATAAATTGGCATAAAGTGTGATAGTAAGTTGATAACTAAAATTTAAAATTAATTAACTACAGAGGTGAGTATGGCTGATCAAGGGTCTGGCGGTAATGTGATTGCTGCATTGTGTAATATATTTTTTCCTGGTTTAGGACAACTAGTACAAGGGCGTATTTTAGCGGCTATATTTTTTGCGCTAGCTATTGTTATAAGTTACGCACTTATTTACGTACTCGTTGGTTTTGTATTAGTACCTATTATTTATTTATGGTCGATAATAGATGCGGCACGATACCGCTCGCGAAGTTAGGTATTTAAACGTTTTACAAAAATAGCGCCCAATGGCGCTATTTTGTTTTTTAGGGTCGGCGTTACAGCTAATTTACGGGTATAATCGCGTTATTAACGTTTAATAAGTAATAGCTATGGAATATCAATTTATACGTGACCCTATTAGTGGTTTACGAATTAAAATAAGCAGCGAACACGCAATAATAGGTCGTTGGTTAAACGAAGAAATTGGCAAAGGCAAAGTCGCTATGGTGCAAGCACTTATTGTGTCTGTCAAAACGAGTTTTGAGCCAGTCACTCTAAAAGGCCAAGAAATAGATTTAATTTTATCTAAAGATGAGGCCTTATTTGAGGCTCATGCTCTGCACCAAGACAGCGAAGACTTAATTGCCTATCAAGATGATGATTTAATGCTTGAAGAGAACGACTTAAGCAGTGGTTGTGGTTTTGAAGACTTTATTGATTTAATCGAGTCGTGGGCTGAGTTTACCAGTAATCGATAAAAATAATTAAAACAGACATAGCAAATGCAAAAACAGCGCTTTCTCTGTATTATTAAAACAACTAATAAACGACAGGAATTGATATGTCTGCCAATTTAAATAAGCTAGTAGTCATGCTAGAAATGCAAAACGCCATGAATACAAAAGTGCATGAACAATGGTTTACACAAGGGTTTGAATGGTATCGCGCTATTTGGGTTGAGTGTGCCGAAATGCTAGATCATCATGGCTGGAAGTGGTGGAAAAAACAAACACCCGATACCGAGCAAGTTATTTTAGAATTGGTTGATATTTTTCACTTTGGTTTGTCGCTACGTATTGACGGAAAAACAAGCTATCAAGACTTAGCAAAGCAATTAGAGAGTGAGTTGAGCCAAGTACAGCAAGCTGATGACTTTAAACAAACGTTAGAAATACTTGCGGCATCTGCTGTTGCAGATAAAGCGTTTAATGCAGCAGCATTTGCCGGTTGTATGGCACAAATGGGCATGGATATTGACGATTTATACCGTGGTTACGTCGGTAAAAACACCTTAAATTTTTTCCGCCAAGACCATGGTTATAAAGATGGTAGCTACATTAAAGTATGGAACGGCCAAGAAGATAACGAACACTTGGTTGAAGTGGTTAAAAGCCTTGATACCGAACATGCAGACTTTGCAAAGTTAGTTTACCAAGGCCTTGAGGCACGTTACCCAAAAAGCTAAATAATAGTACGGTAGTCGGTTACATTTAAGTAATCGGCTATTTCGTTGTGTGGTTGCTGGCTGTCGGGGTTGGCAACCGCAAGTAAGTGTCCAATGCCGTATTCTTTTGCGGCATTTAATACAGCTACGCTGTCATCAACAAATAAAGTACGTGTTTTGTTAAATCCTAAATCATTTTGTACTTGGTGCCATAAACTTTGCTGCTCTTTACTTACGCCATATTCATGAGTCGACACTACACCATCTAAATAATTATCGATTGCGGTGTGTTCAAATTTCATCATGACGTTTTCTGGGTGTGCGTTGGTAAGCAATATAAGCTCTTTTCCTGCTTTTTTTAGCTCCGTTAAAAAATAGGGCACGTCGTCACGAACTTTTATAAGGTGCTGTGTTTCTCGCTTTAAATCCATAATTGGTAATTTAAGCTGATCTTCCCAATAATCTATGCAATACCACTCAATTTGGCCGCTTACAGCTTGGTAGCGTTTAAAAATATCTTCTTTTGCTTCGCTCAGGCTTATATTTTTCGCTAAGGCGTGTTGCTGTGGAAGAACAGTTAACCAAAAATGGCTGTCATAATGTAAATCGAGGAGTGTTCCGTCCATATCAAGTAAAACGGTATCGATTTTTGACCAATTTAGCATGGGCTTTTCCCTGTGAAAAGTTTATGATTAAGCACAACTGCCATGATAGCAAATTAACGCCAATGACACAGAAAAAGCATCCAACACCTCCTCAAATCCTAAGTAATAATGTTGTCGCTAAAAGTCGCCTATTTACTGTGGAATCTTTAGAGCTAAAATTTTCGAATGACGAAGAGCGTCAGTATGAACGTATTCGAGGTGGTGGCAGAGGCGCTGTAATGATTGTGCCTATAACGGCTGATAACGAAATGCTGCTAGTGCGTGAGTATTGCGCGGGCACCAATGACTACCAGCTAGGCTTTCCTAAAGGACTGATCGACCCAGGCGAAACACCAGAGCAAGCTGCTAATAGAGAACTTAAAGAAGAAGTAGGTTTTGGCGCTGACTTTTTTAAACCATTAAAAACAGTGACCATGGCACCTAGTTATTTTAATGCCACCATGCATATTTTATTTGCTAAGCAATTATATCCGCAAACACTTCCAGGCGACGAGCCTGAGCCTTTAGTTGTTGTTAAGTGGCCATTAACGCAATGGCAGTCATTATTAGAGCAAGATGATTTTACCGAAGCACGAAGTGTTGCCGCTTTGCTATTATTAGATAAGTACTTAGCATCTGGAGCTGCCGATGAATAAATTATTAGAACCTTGTATTGAATTAGCCGAACGTGCAGGCGATGCCATTATGGCTATATACAAAAAAGATGATATTGGCCAACAAGAAAAGTCAGACCACACACCAGTAACTAAAGCCGATTTAGCTGCAAATGATGTGCTTGTTGCAGGCTTAAAGTCACTTGCGCCCGATATTCCTATTATGTCGGAAGAAACACCTATTCCTGCATTAGCCGATAGGCAAGATTGGCAGCGTTATTGGTTACTTGATCCCATGGATGGCACAGGTGAATTTATTTTAGAAAGTGGTGATTTTGCGGTAAACATTGCGCTTATTGAAAATAACCACCCTGTGTTGGGTGTAATTCATTGGCCGTCAAAAGGTATTACGTATTTTGCGAGTGCTAAAAATGGTGCTTTTAAGCGTGAAGAAAAGAGCGACACACGAATATACGTAGCTCCGCCTGAAAGTTTAACACTAGCGGTAAGTCGCCGTCAGAAAATTGAGTCGGTGAGTCAATACTTAAATAGCCAATTTACAACCATTGCGGTTGGTTCGTGCTCGTTAAAAGCATGTATTGTTGCTGAGGGTAAAGCGGACTGCTTTTTAAGAATAGGCCCAACGGGTGAGTGGGATACAGGGGCTTCACAAGTTATTGTAGAAGAAGCGGGCGGCTGCATTACTGATGCAGAGTTTAACCCTTTAACCTATAACCAACGTGAGAGCACTGAAAACCCAGACTTTATTGTAATGGGCCACCCTGATTGGGAGTTTCAAAAAATGATTACTCCTCACCAAAGAGCGAGTATAGAATAGAGTTTTGATTGCTTTTTGTTCACTTGAACAGTTTTAGGTAGTTAAAGCCTTGCATTATAAGTTTATTCCTATATAGTAGCGCTCTCTTCAAGGCAGGCTCGTAAATATTACGAAAATGATTTAAAGAAATTACAGGCGCGGGATGGAGCAGCCTGGTAGCTCGTCGGGCTCATAACCCGAAGGTCGTCGGTTCAAATCCGGCTCCCGCAACCAATTTCCTTTATGGGGTGAGGTTACTGTAAACTCTAACTTAAGAGATTAAATTAAGTAGTCGATAGACTTTAAATATACAGGCGCGGGATGGAGCAGCCTGGTAGCTCGTCGGGCTCATAACCCGAAGGTCGTCGGTTCAAATCCGGCTCCCGCAACCAATTTTTTACATTAAATTGGACGCCACGTTGTAATGTAAGCAACGTTAAATAAGTATGCATATTTCAGGCGCGGGATGGAGCAGCCTGGTAGCTCGTCGGGCTCATAACCCGAAGGTCGTCGGTTCAAATCCGGCTCCCGCAACCACTGAAATAAAAAACACTATTAAAGTAACACGCTAAAAGCGTGTTTTTTTATGCCTAAAATTCAGTGGAATGGGTAGCTCGTCGGTCTCAGCTCTTCATTAATATGCTAAAAGCATGTTTTTTATGTCTAAAATTCAGTAATTCTTAATAGCAAAGCTGTTATTACATTTGCCACATATACTATACCAATCATTTTAAATTCGTTATTACTTAACACCTCGTGCTGGGTATGTTAAAACGGCTGAAATATTTTTAAGTGTACTTTTACATGACAGAACTGTATCACTGGTTTGATTTAATCGGCATTGCTGTGTTTGCTATTTCAGGCACATTAGTGGCCTACGAAAAAAAAATGGATGGTTTTGGGGTGGTAGTATTAGCAACAGTGACCGCTATTGGTGGGGGAACTGTTCGCGATGTGATTCTAGACGTTCCTGTATTTTGGCTACATGATCAAAGCTATTTTTTTGCTATTTTAGCTGCTGTACTTATTACATCTCGGCTTATTAATAAGCAAAAGTCTATTCCGTATTACACACTTCAAATAGCAGACGCATTCGGTTTGGCTTTTTTTGCTGTAATGGGTACTCAAAAAGCACTACTTGCAGGTATGCCAGAAATGACAGCAATCATAATGGGAGTCATAACGGCTTGTTTTGGAGGCTTAATACGTGATGTACTCGCCCGCGAAATCCCTATGCTGTTAAAAGGAGAGCTCTATGCCATTACCTGTATTGCGGGTGGTATTGTTTATACACTTAGTATGTATTTTTCATTTGTGACTGAGCTGGCGATGGTATTGGCAATGTTGATGACATTATTCTTACGTTTTTCAGCAATAAAATGGAAAATCACATTACACGTTTTTAAATATCCTGACTAAACTTACTTAATCATAGGATTGATTAGGATAAGGAATGTCATTAGCTCGTATATATTCTCGTGCTCAGGTGGGTATTAATGCCCCTGAAGTTATTGTAGAGGTTCACTTAGGAACTGGTTTACCCGCATTCCACATTGTAGGCCTTCCCGAAGCCTCTGTTAAAGAGTCAAAAGACAGAGTGCGCAGCGCGCTTGAAAACTCTCAATTTGGTTTCCCTGATCAACGCATTACTGTTAATTTAGCCCCAGCTGATTTACCCAAAGACGGTGGCCGGTTTGATTTGGCCATTGCCGTAGGCATTTTGGTGGCATCAGGGCAAATAGTGTGCCCTGATATTCATAAATATGAGTTTTACGGTGAGCTTGCACTCAACGGTGAGGTACGTGGAGTAAATGCTATTTTGCCCTCTGTGCTTGCAGCTAAAGAACAAAACCGCTGCTGTTTTTTACCCATAGCTAATGATAGCCTGGCAAGCCTTGTAAATGGCGTAAAGCGTAAAGCGGTAAGCTCGATTCAAGAAGTATGGGGTGATTTACTAAACCAGCAGCCGTTGCCGTTAAATATAGAGTATCCAGACTGTACGCAGGCACCTGACTTTCTACTCGATTTGAGCGACGTAAAAGGTCAACCCGGCGCTAAACGTGTATTAGAAATAGCCGCTGCAGGCGGGCACAATTTGTTGTTTTTAGGTCCACCGGGAACCGGTAAATCAATGCTTGCTCAGCGAATGGCCACAATAATGCCGGCTATGTCTGACGATGAGGCACTTTCCACTGCCGCACTTTATTCAATTATTGGTCACTCAATCGATTTAACAAACTGGCGGCAACGCCCTTTTCGTAATCCTCATCATACCTGTTCGGCGGTTGCATTAGTAGGGGGATCATCAAACCCTAAGCCGGGTGAAATTTCGCTGGCACACAATGGGGTATTATTTTTAGATGAACTACCAGAGTTTGAGCGTAAAGTACTCGACTCCCTTCGTGAGCCAATGGAAACCGGTACGGTAACTATTTCGCGTGCGGCGCGGCAAATGGAGTTTCCTGCACAGTTTCAGCTCATTACAGCGTTAAACCCCAGTCCTACTGGAAGCCATACCGATAAAAGAGCAACACCCGATCAAGTTATACGTTATTTATCTCGTGTATCAGGCCCATTTGTTGACCGCATTGATTTGCAAATAGAGCTACCACGGTTAACTAGCGTAGAACTGCAAAGCACTAAGCAAGAAGAAACCAGCGCACAAGTGCGTGCACGGGTAGAAGCGGCTTATTACATACAGTTAAAACGCCAAGGCAAAGTGAATGCGCGGCTAAATAATAAAGAAATGAGTATTCACTGTGAGCTTGCCCCAGCAGAGCTGCAGTTTTTAGCTAAGGCCAGTGAAAAGCTGTCTTTATCGCCGCGCTCTTATCATAGAGTTATTAAAGTAGCGCGAACGATTAGTGATTTAAAAGGAAATGAAAAAATTAGCTTAGACGATTTAAAAGAGGCATTAAATTACAGAGCCTTTGAGCGCTTAATTGCTCAACTTACTAAGTAGCTAAAATTGAGGCTAAACTTTTTTTACTTGCGGCTATAAAGAGAGCATGTAACCTTTACCACGCACAGTGACAATACGCTTTTGATCTTTTTCATCGTTTAGTTTTTTACGTAATCGACCAATAAGAACATCGACCGTACGATCGTTAGGGCTCCAATCTGGTTGGCCTATTTCTTCAGATATTTTTTCACGTGAAGTGGCTTTACCTGCATTACTTATTAAGCAAATAAGTACTTTGTGCTCTGCTTCAGTTAAACGTGATTCAACACCCGAGGAGGTAATAAGGGTGCGATTATCGGGGTGTAATTTAAAGTCGGCGTATTCAATAAACTCTTCACTTTCGTCGCTATCCATATTAACGGCAACGCGTTTATATAAAGCGCGCATGCGCAGTTCAAGCTCAAGCAAATCAACAGGCTTACAAATATAGTCGTCAGCACCTTGTGCAAGACCCGCTATTCGATCTGCTTGTGAATCACGACTAGAAAGCACAATAACACCAATATCTGTTAGTGTGTTAAGTTCTTTGGCGAGCTGAAGGCCGTCTATTTTAGGCAGTACAATATCAATAATAGCGAGGGTAAATGCATCACGCAGGTTTACTCGCTGCCTAACGATGCTCAATGCATCAGCGCCAGTTGAGTCTACTTCTATTGTAAATTCGGTCTCTGCAAAGTGATTTTGAATGCGTTTAACGAGTATTTCATCGTCTTCAACCAATAAAACATTAATAGCCATAGTACTTTATTTTAAATGCTTGTAGCTTTGTATGGTAGCACCATTAGGTAAATACTGAGAAGGGGTTACATGCTAGTTTTAAGTAACTTAATATTTCAAAAATATTAAAATAATTATAAAAAATCAAAAAAGCGCCCCATATTCAAGGGCGCTTTTCATAAAGATATAAAATTCCGGTTTAAATTACTTATTTTCGTACATTGAATCCCACCATTGTGGTTCGTCTTTTAGTTTTTTATCAAAATATGCCAACATAGTATTCCACCAGTTAAAGCGTTTATCGCGCGCAAAAATTTGATGATCAGCACCTTTGTACTCAATAAGCTCCACGTCTTTATTTAGTAGTTTAAGTGCGGTGTACATTGTTAAGCTTTCGCCTACGGGTACGTTAGTATCACTGTCACCATGAATAAGCAGTAATGGTGTGGTTACTTTGTCTGCATGAAATACCGGGCTATGTTGGCTATACAGATTGGCGTTATTCCATGGGAAGCTGTTTTTAGATGCCTCCCCAGAGTATAAGTAGCCCCACCACCCTTCGCCCCAATAAGAGGTTAAGTTTGAAATACCGGCATGGGAAATAGAAGCGCTAAATAAATCGGTTTTTGTTGCCAATAGCATGGTCATAAAGCCACCATAAGAGGCACCTAAATTACCGACCTTAGTGTTATCTACGTAGTCGTATTGTTTCAAAAAAGCCTGTGTTCCTTCGATAATATCGTCGGCGGTGTAATCACCCCATGCATTGACGTGTTGTGCTGAGAACTTTTGTCCAAAACCTGTCGCGCCGGTAGGTTGCACTACATAAACCACATAGCCGTTTTCGGCCCATAAGTTAAATGGGTAACGGCCAGTAAAACCACGGGTAACAGGTGATGTACCACCGTAATAATAAACAAGTGCAGGGTACTTTTTAGTTTTATCTAGGTTACTTGGCACATAAACACGCCCGGTTATTTCAACGCCACTTTTATTAGTAAAGTTAAACTCTTCAAGGGTGGGTATTGTTGTATTAGCATAAGCAATTGGTTTTGAGTCCCAGATAAGATCGGTTTTGTTTTTACTGATATTAAGGCGTTTTAGTTGTTGAGGTGCTAAAACACTTGTGCCGGTGATTAACACTTGTGAATTGCGCCCATGTGAAACGCTAAATTTTTCTACAATATCCACATTGGTATTTAACTTTTTAAAGCGCTGCTTACTGAGGTCGAATAGATACAATGGCTGAGTGTCTTTTTCGGTCACTTTAAGTACCGCATCGCCGTTTTCTAACACGCTTAGCTGACTAATCGATGGGTCAAATTGTTTACTGAGCGCAGTAACATTTTTACCGTTGTTAGTTAACAGGTAAAGCTGTCCGTCGTAGTTATTAGCAAGCATTGACTTTGGCAACGCTCTGCCAGCGCCATTTTTAAAGTCGGGACCTGCAACAACATACACGTCTTTGTTTGCGTATTTTGCTTGGTTAAATGTTTTAAATTTACCAAGAGACAAGAGCTTGTTTGATTTTATATCCAGCTCAACGAGCTCTGTCTCAGGGTGAGTAGACGCTTGCATAGCCATAACCGAACGGCTCATTAATACTTTCCCACGCGTACTATTTAAATCTTCAAAGCTATGAGAAAGCGGGCCTTGGCTAAGTGCTTTTGTTAAGCCACTTTTAGTATCAAGCATATAAAGTTGGCTGGTGGTGCGCGCGTATGACCAACGATCTTGAAGGCCTTTATAATGCTTGGTTAAGTTGTTGCTACTCTCTGGTGATTTTGACCAGCTAAATACTAGGCTGGTGTCGTTAAAAAAGGTGAAGCCACTGGCGCCGGCTAAGTCGTTTGCCAGTGTTTTAATGGCTAAACTTTTTCGATTAAGTTGTTTAAGCTCACCCTTTAATAAATACACTAAGTACTGATTATCTGGGCTCCAAATAATGTTGCTTGGTTGCCCATCTTCAAATCGATATACAGTTGAGTTGTCGGTATTTTTTAACTCGGTAACCAAGTTGGCTTGATTTTGAGTTTTATCGTCGTAAGTGCGCTTAGTGGTTATGTATTGCTCTGCGTTAGGCGCTAAAGATATATTACTCATGGTTGGCGCATCAAACAGTTGCTTTGCTGATAAGCGCTTTGTGTATGATGTATTTAGCGTAATTTTATCAGTGTCACTCTTAGGGGTGAAATCAATAACCACATCATTCCAGTTTGCGACTTGTTGCGCCAAAATAATAACGCTGTGGGTAGAGTTAGTTAATGCAAGCTTATAACTATTTTTATCCCCTTCTTGGGGTTCGCCATTAATAAATAATTGCCCATTTTCAACCCCTTTTAATGTTAAGGTGCCTTGTGTAAAACGCACTGTTTCAATATTAAATTTTAGTGCTTGTAGTCCGCCAAGGGTGAGTGCGCTTACTTTATTGAATGGCTGCCAGCTTTGTTTTTTACCGAAAATAGAAAAACTGTCTGAGTTTGCTTGTAATTGTGGCAAAAGGTTGTTGATAATGGCTGAGCCATGGGGCGTTTGAAAAGGTTTTAATTGCATATCTTCGGCCAAGGGGCCGATAAATTGAATTTTTGATTTGTCCAATGGTTCAGCAATTGCTGCAAAGCTTAAACTGCTAAAGGCTAATAAACCTAAGGCTCGTTTAAATTGCTTGTTGCGGTCAAACCAAGGTGCATTAAATTTCATTAGTGTGCCTGTTATTATTGGGTATTTGGTCAAATATAGCATGTATTGTTACCATGCTCACATATCCAATATAAAGGAGAAAAAGTGACTTTACTGATTGTTTATATGGTTGTGGCCATTGTTATTTCGTTTTTGTGCTCTGTGATGGAAGCGGTGCTGCTAAGCATTTCGCCAAGCTATGTTGCATCACTCAGAAAAGAGCAACCTGTGCTTGCTAAGCAGCTTGAAAAACTAAAAAATAATATAGATCAGCCACTGGCAGCCATTTTGACTTTAAACACCATCGCGCATACAGCTGGTGCAGCGGGTGTAGGGGCGCAAGCGGCCGTGGTTTTTTCTGATGCCGCAGTGGGGATTGCCTCAGCAATTATGACCTTATTGGTATTAATCCTTTCTGAAATTATTCCAAAAACTCTGGGTGCTAATTATTGGCGAGCCTTAACGCCAAGTGTTACCTATTCTTTACGGTTTTTGGTGATTTCGCTAAAGCCCTTTGTATGGTGTGCGCAAAAGTTAACAAACCTAATGGGACCAAAGCACGACGAAGCTTACTATATTCGCCAAGAAATAGAAGCCATGGCCGATATTGGCACTGAGTCGGGCGCTTTGCACGAAGATGAGTCTGAAATTATTCGTAATCTTTTGCATTTTAGGCATGCAAAATTGTCTGATTTAATGACGCCGCGCACAGTTATTTTTAAAGTACATAAAGACTTAACAGTAAACCAATATTTAAATGAGCACGGTTCGTCATCGTTTTCCCGCGTATTAATATTTGATAAAGATGCCGACGACATTGTCGGTTTTGTGCATAAAAACGATATTATGTTGGCGTATCATCGCTTAGGCACCGATTATAAAATCAGTAAGCTGATCAAACCAATTTATACAGTACCCACATCTCAAAATGTATCGTCATTATTGCAAACGCTACTAACTCAGCGTACGCACATATGTTTAGTCGTGGATGAATATGGAGAAGTGCGCGGCATAGTAACGCTTGAGGATATGATTGAATCACTAATGGGCTTAGAAATAGTCGACGAACGCGATCAGTCAACCAATATGCGTGCAGTGGCAAAGCAACGCTGGCGTAAGCGTTTGGCCAGCAGTGCGCATATTGTAAGTGAAGAAGACGAACATCCTGAAGAAGAAAAGTAACCTTTCACTCGCAACGTTAGCTATTGTTAGGTACTTAAATTTAATACAATAGTTAACGCCTGCCCTCGTGTTTTTTTAGCCAAACGGTATACTAGCGCGATTATTTTAAATGGCTTTAATTATGATAAGAATAGACCTAACCTTGGCTGACCAGTCATTTTCATTAATGGTTTCTGGGCAGCAAATAGTACAAGTATTTCATAACCAGCAAGCTATTGCGTTCGATACTCCTCGAGAACATTACTATCAATTTAACTTTCAAGATAAATTAATAGGCATAGATACCAGCACAACTGCCGAGCAAAGTATTTCGTTATTTGTAGATGAGCAATTTGCTACCCAGCTCGCTTTACCAGCCCCAGTTAATGGTGAGCCTAAAAGGGGTTTTTTAGGTTTTGCTGCGTTAGGTTTTAAACTATTTAAAAGCGCAAAAGTAGTAAAGGCTGCGTTGGCAGGTGCATCTGTTGCTGGGTATGCCTGGTTATTTAGCATTGAATTTGCGCTTATGCTTATTGCGTGTTTAGTGGTGCATGAGTATGGGCATGTAAGAGCTATGAAGTACTTTGGCATAAAAACCAAAGGTATTTACTTAATCCCATTTGTGGGTGGCTTAGCTGTCAGTGACGATAAAATAACAACCCGCTGGCAAGATGTGGTCATATCGCTCATGGGGCCTGCTTTTGGCTTAATAACCTCTGTGTTGGGTGTTGTTTTATATTACGCCACGGAGATGGAAATATTTGCTGGTGTTGCGGTACTCAGTGCATTGCTTAATTTATTTAACTTACTGCCAATTTTACCGCTAGATGGTGGGCATGTATTAAAGAGTATCAGCTTTTCTATGCGCTCATGGATTGGACTAAGTGTATGCTTGCTGGGTGTGTTTTTTGGCTTATGGCTTAGTTATACATTTGGCTTAATGTTACTGGTGTTCTTTTTATTTGTTGGCGCATTGGAAATTATATTTGAATGGCGCGGACGACATTATTCTCATTTAATACCACTAGATAAATACGGACAAGGCTTTTCAGCCGCTATGTACGCACTGGTAGTTGCAGGGCATGTAGCAGTGATGATGCATTTTGCTGATTCTGACAATCCAATACTCAGTTTGCCGATGACAATTTTATCGAGCTGATAATTGTGCGCGTAGTTAATTTTTAACTACGCGCAAAGCTTTATTAATAAAAGCTCAATACCAGCGAAATAAACACCCCAGTAATAATCAGTTGTACCACGCAAAAGCCCATAATATCTCTTGCCTTTAGGCCCGCTATAGCCAATACGGGCAGTGCCCAAAAAGGTTGAATTAAATTGGTCCACGCATCTCCCCATGCCACAGCCATAGCAACACGGGATATATCGGCGCCAAGTTCTTGTGCTGCAGGGATAACAATAGGTGCTTGTACCGCCCATTGTCCGCCACCTGAGGGCACAAACATATTAACGAGTCCTGCACTAATAAAACTATAAAATGGCAAGCTATCGGCATCCGCAATGGCAATAAAGCCTTGTGATATCTGCTGCGCTAACCCTGTATCGACCATGACCGCCATAATACCGGCATAAAAAGGGAACTGAATTACAATTCCCGCACCACTCGGAATTGCTTGTTGCAGGCTATTTAGTAGATTGTGGGGTGTTTGATGCAGGATGATAGCCATAAACAAAAACAGGGCAATTACACTATTGAGGTTTAAGCCGCCACCAGAGATAAAAAAGTAATAGCTTAAGTAGGCAAGCCCCATTAAGCCAATGCCCATACCTAGCAGTTTGCTTTGTTCTAAATGTTGTGAAGGACGCGTTATTTTACTTGCTGCAGGTGTGCGGGTGTTTAATAGGGTTGGATCAATATAAACGCTGTCGTTGTCACTGGGTAACATGTAGCGATTTACTAATGGGACGATAATAAATAAACCAATCAAAATGGCAATATTAAAACCTGCAAATAAGGTTTGATCTGTACTCACAATACCAATACTTGCCTGTGAAAAGTGTCCTGGTGTTGCAATAGTTAGCGGAATTGAACCTGCAAGGCCGCCATGCCATACAACAAAGCCAGTATAGGCACTGGCTACTAATAATCGATAATCTACACGGGTATGTTTTGCAATAGCTTTGGCAAACAATGCACCAATAACAAGGCCAAATCCCCAGTTTAGCCAGCTCGCTAAAAGTGAGATAAAAGTAACTAATATAATTGCTTTAGGCGCGGTGTTGGCTAAGGTTGCTAGTTTCTCTAATACTTTGCTAATGAGAGGTGTACTTGCCAGCATGTAGCCTGTAATAAGTACAAGCAGCATTTGCATAGCAAAGCTCAATAGGTTCCAAAACCCATTGCCCCACGCGTGCAGTACATTAATACTGCTGGAAGGGGTAAATATACTGGCAGTGGCAAATGTAATAAGTGTAAGCAAAATTACAAATATAAATGGGTCGGGTAGGTAACGCTCAACCAGTTTTGTAAATGGGGTGGCTATTCTATTAAGCATAAAAATACAGTTTAGTGTTTGTTTGTAGATTAATTAATCACGAAATGTGGTTATGTGCAAATCACAATTAGTATTACAGGGGACAGTTTTATACTGTCTATACCTTAAACGTTGATTAAAACTAAGGCATACAGTAACGTACTGTTTATAGATAATTTAATAACAAAGATTTTGTATTATGCCAGTGATATTTAAAAGGTTAGCGTTACTTGTGCGCGCTCATATTGATCAATTGAGCTGGCAAGCAGTGACCTTTGCAATTTTAACTCATATGCTCGTAACCTGGTTGCTACTGTATGCTGCCAACGAACAGGCGTTAACCTCTATAACCACTTTTTTTTACTATTACACAGTGACAACGTCAACAGTAGGATATGGTGATTTTAGCCCGACAACAGAGCTTGGTCGATGGGTGGTTGCTTTAATACAAATTCCGTTTGGTTTAGCTTTATTTGGTGTTTTGCTTGGAAAAGCAGGGCAAACTGTTACTTACTTAATTAGGCACGCTATGACTGGTGATAAAGATTTTGCTCACAGTAATAACCACATCATTATTTTTGGTTGGCACGATACCAGAACTAAAAAAATGATTGATTACATTTTGGCGGATACAAAGCGCACTGAACGTCGTATTTTACTCGCGGTAACAGAGCAGATGGATCATCCTTTTTTAGCTAATGAGCAGGTTGATTTTGCGCGTCTTTCTAGCTTTACTGATTTAGCAGAGTTAGAGCGTGTAGCAATAAGTCACGCCGATAAAGTAATTATTGATGGGCAAGACGATGACCAAACATTTACTACTGCGCTGCGTATTAGCCGCTTAGTAAAAGATGAGTGTCATATTAGTGCTCACTTTTTAGATGAAACCAAGGTCGATATGCTACTGGAGCATTGTCAAAATATAGAATGTAGCAGTGCTAAGTCGGCTGAAATATTAGTTCGTTCAATGCAAGACCCCGGCTCTAGTCGAGTACAAGAAGAGCTGCTTTCTACATTACATGGTGATACACAATTTAGCTTAAAAGTACCCAGTGGCTGTAAGGAAATGGAATTTGGCACCTTGTTTCATCATTTTAAAAGGCAGCACGACGCTATTTTGTTGGGTGTTGCACATAACTTGAGTGCTCAAAATATGGACTTAAATCCACCTTTGGATTATAAAGTGAGTGAAGGTGATATTCTCCACTATATTTCTGTTGAGCGTGTATTGAGCGGCGAAGTTGATTGGTCAAGCTTGGAAAAATAATGAATGAAGTTATATTTTTAATTGTTATTTTAAGTGCGTACATTTTACCTGTAGTCATTGTACTAAACAGTAAACGTACGCAAGGCCACGAAAAAAACGGTTGGCTCATCGGTATCATCTTTTTTTCGTGGTTAGGGCTTATTATGTATTTTGCCATTGTGCCCAAACACGGGCACAAAAAGAAAAAAGCAGTAAAAAAATAAGCGCAACTCGACCTTTACTATTTGGCCATTTTTATAATTTCATTCCAATCGTGCTCTGTTACGGGCATAACCGATAATCTTCCTGCTTTTTTTAGTGCCAACTCTGTAATACTGTCGTTTGCTTTTATAGATTTTAAGCTAACCAATTTATTCAAATGTTGGTGGTAGGTTACGTCAACGACTACCCAACGCGGTGAATCGCTGGTGGCTTTTGGGTCATAATAATCGCTATTTAGGTCAAATTGAGTAGGGTCTGGATAGGCTGCGCTTGTTATCTTTGCTATACCCGCTACACCTACGTTTTTGCAGCTTGAGTGATAAATCATCACTAAATCGCCTTCTTTAACATCATCACGCAAAAAGTTTCGGGCTTGGTAATTTCGTACACCTTCCCATAATGTTGTTTGATTAGGTGCGTGTTTTAGGTCGTCAATTGAAAAAGCATCGGGTTCGGTTTTAAACAGCCAGTAAGCCATAGTTGTATTCCTAACAAAGATTTACATAGTTGTAGTCTATAGTATCATTAAGTTATTAGGGAATTGAGGAACATATAATGAGCCAAGTTTTAGATGATTTATTATCGTTATTAACACTTGAAGAAATAGAGCAAGGGTTATACCGAGGGCAAAGCCAAGATTTGGGTTTTAGAGCTGTTTTTGGTGGTCAGGTTATGGGGCAAGCGCTATCAGCAGCAAAGGAAACCCTACCGGCTGGACGTATTGTTCACTCTTTACATTCTTACTTTTTACGCCCAGGGGATGCTGCTAAACCTATCGTTTACGATGTTGAAACTATTCGCGATGGCAAAAGCTTTAGTACCCGTCGTGTAAGTGCAATTCAATACGGCAAGCCTATTTTTTATATGACTGCATCTTTTCAGGCGGTTGAAGACGGACTTTCGCATCAGGCAACGATGCCAGATGTACCGCAACCGGAAGAGCTACGTTCGTCGCTTGAGTTTTATCAAGAAAATGCTGAGCATATACCCGAGGTAATTCGTAATAAATTTATTCGCGAAATGCCTATTGAAATGCGCCCTGTGACATTTCATAACCCCTTTAAACCAGAAGCGATTGAGCCAGTTAAACATATTTGGTTTAGAGCAAATGGTGATATGCCCGATGATCAGCGTATTCATAATTACCTATTGGCTTATGCGTCTGACTTTGAGTTTTTACCAACTGCATTACAGCCGCATGGCGTGTCGTTTATGCAGCCAAATATGCAGGTCGCAACAATTGACCATGCAATGTGGTTTCATCGCTCGTTTAGATTAGACGACTGGATTTTATACACCATAGACAGCCCGAGTGCGAGCTCAGGCAGAGGGCTGGTAAGAGGGCAATTTTTTGATCGCCAAGGCAACTTGGTTGCCTCAACAATTCAAGAAGGGGTTATGCGTCAGCGCTAACCCTATCTATGTATAGCGGCTAGTTACACTGGTCTTGAACAATGTCGCTAATCGATTGCCATATACGGGCAGGTAGCAATGTTTTAAGTTGTGAATAGGTTTCGCACAATTGCGTACTGCCCACTAAGCCATTGTCGCCTTCTGTAACAAGCCCTTCACCACGTAAGTTATCGATAAAACCAACCAGTACTTTTTTATCAAAAAACTCCGGTGTTTTAATGCCGTGTAATGTGCCTAAGCGATCTGCTAATACTTGGCTTTCACGCTCAAGCTCAGCCTTTTCAATGCCATTACTCGTTTGTATAAAACCAATCACAATGGCGTAGCGTTGCAGAGTAAAGCTCAGTGCTCGCCCTAGCATTTCTAATTTTGCTAAGCAGTCGTTGGTATTAGTAATGTGTATATTGTCGCCATCAAATTCAATTAAGTTTTGATCAGCAAAGTTGGCCAAGATACGCGTAATGTAGTTTTCATCAAGGGGCTGTAAATACCACTCTTTGGCAAATAGCGGATAAAACGAATGTACTAATTGTTCACACTGCTTAATTGTTGTTGTGTGCTGCTTAAATAAGTGCAATGCCAACAAGCTAGGTACCGCAAATAGATGCAAAATATTGTTACGGTAATAATTAAAGAGTGTTTTTTCTTTATCGCTAATGGCAATAATTTCGCCAAACTCATCACTTATCACATCAAATTTGTTAAGTTTTAAGGCATGTGTAAGGAGTTGCTCCGGTGTTTCGTCAGGCGCGGTTACTTTATCGCTATAACTTGCATCACGCTGCAGGCGTAAGTAAAAATCGAGCTGAGCTAATAGTTTTGGTTTACTTAAAGCATGCTTGTCGTTTACTAGCAATACCATTGCTAATAAGTTAACAGCATTTAATGCAGCTGCATTATTAATTTTAACCATAACTTGGTCTGCTAAGGCTGCGACTTGTGGGCCTAGCCACTGAGGTTTTTGTACGTCAGTTGGGTGAACCGCGTCGCGCCAGTCGGGTTGGTTATCATTTAAATATTGGTTAACCGAAATAGGATCGCCGAAATTTAGGTAACCACGTCCGTAGTTTTTAAGGTTTTTTATCGCTTTAAAAATACCAAATACCGATTCGCCTTTCTTATCTTTTCCAGCAAGCTCTTTAAGGTACGTATTTATTTCCATGACATGCTCGTAGCCAATATACACAGGGACTATTGATACTGGTCGGTCGATACCGCGTAGCATGGCTTGAAAGGTCATTGCAAGCATACCTGTTTTGGGCGGTAACAAACGGCCCGTACGGCTACGCCCGCCTTCTGTGTAAAACTTAACTGAGTAACCTTTAATAAACAACTGACTCAAATATTCTTTAAAAATAGCTGAGTACAGTTTATTGCCTGCAAACGAGCGGCGAATAAAAAACGCACCCGAGCGGCGAAATATGCCACCGGCAGGAAAAAAGTTAAGGTTAACACCTGCGGCTATATGCGGTGGCACCAAACCTAAATGGTAAATAGAGTAAGTAAGAAGCAAGTAGTCCATATGGCTACGATGACAAGGCATGTAAATAATTTCATGGCCTTTATTAGTTAGTTCATGCAATTGCTCTGTGTGTTTTATGTGTATGCCGTTGTATAGCTTATTCCAAAGCCATGTTAAAAAGCGATCAGCAACGCGTATCATTGCTTCAGAATAGTTTGCGGCTATTTCATCAAGTAGCTTAAGCGCATTTTGACGTGCCTCGGTTTGGCTAATATTTTTAGCTTTTGCTTCATCCTGAATGGCTTTTTTTATTGTTGGTGAAGCAAGAAGAGAGTTAAACAATTGCTCGCGCGATGGCATTTTAGGGCCAGTGGCTGCCAGTTTTTGACGCTTAAAGTGAACCCGGGCAACACGTAGTAATTTTTGTGGTAGCTCATTTACATCAGCTTTTTCATTTACAATAAGTGATAAGTCGAGTGGTTGGCTAAAGCGAATAAAGTTGTCGCGACCAGAAAACAACACAACAAAAAACTTTCTAAACCAGCTTGGTGTAACCGAATGCGTTATTAAAGTACGTAATCCTGGTTTTTCTTTACCTGGATCGCGTCCCCATAAAATAGTTGCAGGTATCACTTGTACATTTTTTTGGCCACTATTTATAAGGTGATCAATTATTTGTTTGCCTTGTGCCAGTGCATTGGTTGGTTTTGCTGTATCGCCAAATAAAGGTGGTGGATTTTTAATGCCAATAAATCGCTCTAAATGTTCATCACCTAATATTTGCTCTTCAGTAGGACTAGGTAAGCCGTGTTTTTTACAAGCATGAGCCAGCGCCGCAAGATCAAAACGAGAATTTAAACGCACTATATAAAATGTAGGGTAATCAGGATTTAAATCGTACTGTTTAATAGGGTTTTCTGGGAGGACTTTGCTTTTAACAAATAAGCGACTAAATCCAGCAGATAAAACGTTTAAACAATAATTAAAAATACGCATCGACTCACCATATTGAGGGTGTTAAAAAGCAAAATTAGCGTGATAGGATACCATATTATCTAAAAAATCGCTTCTTTACGAAATGAGATTAGTTAATGCAGCTATTGACCCGCATTGAAAAATTTAGTTCCAGTATAGTCACATAATATAAGCTGGCACTTATTTAGACGAATTAATCATTGATACTTTGTTTTGAATTAGTTGTTGCATTTATCACCAATACCTCTATAATACGCAGGCTTTCAAAATTCCCCCGGGAACTTGGAAGGATAAATTAAGCTTGGATTTCAAGCTAATAAACAGGAGTTCCGATTTGGAACTCAACGTAGATATAATCAAACAGCCGACATCTTAATAATTAGGATTGTTTCGGTCGTTTTTTTATGCTCTTTTAAATGCTCTTTATATTGAGGTTAAGAATGTCAAATCAACGCATTCGTATTCGCCTAAAAGCTTTTGACCACCGTTTGATTGACCAATCAACGGCAGAAATCGTGGAAACTGCGAAACGCACTGGCGCAC
>Ga0207891_1000479_pt1 | contig 26537 bp, 27 predicted proteins | sample LinPmetageLP50_FD_184061 | JGI IMG/M metagenome (GOLD analysis project Ga0207891, IMG submission 184061) | Marine viral communities from the Pacific Ocean - LP-50 (SPAdes) | ecosystem: Environmental > Aquatic > Marine > Oceanic | place: Pacific Ocean | collected 2011-08-27 | reverse complement strand
TCGGTGGCTATGGACCTACAATAACGAACGGCCAAACATGGCCCTCGGAGGCATTACCCCACAACAGAAATTGGCCATGGTGGCCTGAACTCTACTTTTGATGCCCTCTTAAAATGGGGGGATTACCGGGTTTATTTGCCTACTGAAACGGATCCTACGGACCTGAATGAACTTGTGAACGCAACGGTTCGAGCAATCATTCCAACGGACGCATGCGTACTCGATTGGCAACTAAGAAAAGGCAACAGCCGTCCAGCAATTGAGGCAATCAAGAAAGTTCTTGAAACAGACAAAATGGAAGGCGGCCGGCTCCGTCTGATCTTAATATACACGGCGGAAAAACTGGAAGATGCTGCTCCAGAGCTAATTGATAGCCTTCGCGCCCAAGGTTATCAAATTAAGGTAGACTCTGTTGGAACGGCCCCAATCGTTACTGGTGATCATTTCAGAATCATTTTCGTTAACAAGCCAACGCTCGGGCGGAACCCCGATGAAGACCCGGCTGTTGTTCCTTGGCGCCAATTGCCTCAGAAAATCATTATTGAATTCACGATTTTGGCAAGAGGGTTATTGCGCGCCTTTGCTTTGGAGTCTGTGGCAGCAGTAAGGCGTGACATCCACAGGATTCTAGCGCAGTTCGATGACGAACTCGATCCTGCCTATGCGGGCGACCGCGCCACAAAGCCCAATCCGGACGACGCTGGGCGCCTGATGGTGGAAGTGCTTCAATCCGAGCTCTCCCTTTCAATCGCTACAAGCCAAGCTGAACAAAAGGTACTCGGAGCTGGTAGCTGTTTGCTTTGGCTGCATTCGAGAACTAATAGACTTCCCGAAGATAAGAAGGTTTCAACCATCAAGAGGGAGGGAGCAGCTAATAACATCAAAACCATGAATACTGAAGCAAGAAAGCTCTTTTTAACCGAGGGCTTTCGCGGCGTTGAAAGCGCGAACAACAGGCATGCTAGTGTATCTCTGTCTTTTTTTGAGAACGAGGAGAGCTGGGAGAAATATAGTTCAGATTATGCAGTACTCACGACCATCGCACACCATTCTGGAAAGCGTGTTGGCAGACCACCCATCGAAAACCCCACTCTACAATTCGGTACTATCATCAGTGACGACAAACAGATATTACTCTGCATTCAGCCAGCCTGCGATTCGGTGCGCCTGCACAGCAAGACTGCATTCTTATTTGTTCGGTTGGTTTCTGAAGAAAGTAACTTTGATCTTATTCTTCCAAACGCTGACTCTAATATTCGATATCAGATTCCCGATAGCGGAAAGTTCAAGCATTTACGGGAGCTTCAGACGCTTTGGTTTGAGCCGCTAAATGGTAAAGACTTAATTTTCGCCAAAAAGAATGACGACGGTACGCACTTTTTCGCCGATGGTAGCGATACTCATTGGAAATGGCGGGCGCAGCTGCGAGAAATGACAGCGGTTCACCTTGCCCAAAAAGCCGTCAGCCCCATTAGTCGAATTGGATCGAACGAATTTGAATGGCTAAGAACCAACGCAAAATAGTGACTCATACCCCTCTAGCTGCTGATCTTTTTTGCGGCTCTGGCTCAGTGTCCGCAGCATTGGCCTCAGCAGGCTTTCGCATAGCTTTCGCTGTCGACAATGATGCGTCGGCGAAGAGAACCTATACCAAAAATCATCCAGCAACATGTTTTTTTGATTTCGATATAAAAAAGGTCAACTTGGAGAGAGCCAAGGAATCCCTCCAAGGGCGACCTCTAACTGTGCTTGCCGTTTGTGCACCATGCCAACCTTTCAGCTCCCAAAACCGCAAACGTAATTCGGCCGACCAACGTGCTCCGCTGGTACTTGAAGCTCTACGTTTCGCAAAAGCACTAGATCCTGAATCGATCTGGGTCGAGAATGTGCCCGGTATCGTGCGCTCGGAGGCCAAGCAGCAACTTAGAGCGGGCTTATCGGCGTTAGGCTATCGTTTCAGCGATCCAATACGTATATCAGCAACCGATCTAGGCGTTCCACAACGGCGTGTAAGATCAATTTTTGTCGCGTCAAAATCCAATTCTGTTTTGGAACGATTCGAGTGGTTCCGGACGAACACCTCCGGTAACGCATCTCCGACCGCCAGAATGGCCTTCCACGGGCTAAAAACCCTAGATGCAGGCGAGCAGTGCCCTAAAGACCCCCTGCACAGGGCACGACGTCACGCAACAATCACACTCCAAAGGTTGCGAGCCATCCCTAAAGACGGCGGCAGCCGCTCTGCTTTACCAGATGAGTTGCAGCTTGCCTGTCACCGCAATCTTAGTGCCAAATCATTCCCTGATGTTTATGGTAGAATGGCTTGGGATATGCCCGCACCAACACTCACGACCGGATGTACTGACGTGACGAAAGGTCGTTTCGCACATCCCGAACAAGACCGTGCAATTACTCTCCGCGAGGCAGCACGCCTTCAGACGTTCCCGGATACTTATAAGTTTGAGGGAACTCCCACCCAGATCGCGCGCCTCATCGGTAACGCCGTGCCCTACGAAATGGCACGTCAGATTTTCTGCCGACTTTTTTCATAAGAATTGTTGAGTTAAGTATTGCGGCGACCATAGGGATGTCGCCCAGTTCGTAGTTGTGCAACACTTGACCGGCCTATCGATATTGGCACAGAGGTGAGGAAGGAAATGTTGGTGTTTGCCGCCAGCGATCAGTTTACTAGCCAGCTTCAGGCTTTTATGAAAAACCCCATTCACCCAACTCTCATCCCGCCCCGGCCTGCGATCAGCGGTTTGCCAGATCGCTACCGTCTCAACTTCCCGCAAAGCGCCAGCCCAGCTCTCAAGCTGCGCCTCCGTCGCATCGGTAAAGTGCCGCCCACAATGCTCTCGCTGCCCTTCACCGCGCTTGAAGCTCACATATAAAACACCACCAGGCTTCAGAGCCTGCCAGAGTTTCGCCAGTGCTTGGGGTATCTGTTGCGAAGGCAGGTGGAGCAGGCTGGCGCAAGCCCATATGCCATCGTAAGCTTGATATTCGCTTACCTGATCAAAGGTGCGAATGGAAACGGGGTGGCTTATGGCCCTGGATGCAAGGCCGGCCAGTTTGTCGGAGGCATCAAAGGCAGTAACGCGATAGCCGCGGGCCAGAAACTCGCGGGAGTCCCGGCCAGAACCGCAGCCTGCGTCAAGAATGTGGGCGTTTTCGGGCAAGTGGGGCAAAAACGCATCGTACAGCGCCGACATATCCACATGCAGCGTTTCATCCAGAAACGCCTGTGCATGCTCATTGTAGTAGGCAACCGATTCGCTCATGCCGGAAGGCGCTCTTTTTATTATCAACAGAGCACAATATAAGCGACTGTTTTATAAATACAAACCCTTCGGGCAACTTGTCGCCTACCCGCGAATACTCCCACTTGTGCTCTATTCTGTATCAAGAGAAGACAAAGGCGCTGTTACGATCAAGCCTTCCCTCACGAAGTCCTGCAGTACAATATCGTAAGTCCCGTCTGGCACCTCTTTGGCGATTTGGTAGACCATTCCGTTATCGTCTTTTGGAGCCGCCTGTAAATCCAATACTTTGAAAGAGACTACCGGTGTTTTGTCCGCATCCCGAACCATTAACACCTTCGGCTTGAGTTTGTGCAGCGCATGGCTTTCGACCACGATCCCCACTTCACCATTTACCATTTCGGCGATGGATCCGGGTGGATAAATGCCCACCATCTGGATAAACGCGTCGGCCAGTTCAGTATCAAACTGGGTTCCGCGATTATTGTGGATGATCTCCAGAGCATGCATGGATGCGAGGGCTTTTTGATAAACACGCGTGCTGGTAATCGCATCGTAGGTGTCCACCAGCGCGATGATCTTTGCAAAGTAGGGTATGTTTTCAGCCGGTAGCCCTCTGGGATAGCCTTTGCCGTCTATTCGCTCGTGATGCGAGAAGGCCACGTCCACAGCGCTTTGCAGTGCGGCACCAGTGCTCATAAGAATGGTACGGCCATGAACCGTATGGTTTCGCATTAACGCAAACTCGTCGCCGGTCAGGCTGGTTGGCTTATTCAGAACCTCGTTCGGAATTCTGGTTTTGCCAACATCGTGCAGCAGGCCGCACAGCGCCAGGTTCTGAATTTCGCCCTTTATCATGCCCAGAGATTTTCCAAACGCTGCGGCCAGAATGGAAACGTTGATGCAATGTTCAGCGGTATACTCATCCTGGTTCTTGATCTTGGTGAGCAGCATCAAGGCATTTTCGTTGCGCAGCACACTCTCTACGCAACTATTCACAACCCTTCGGGCGTTGTTTATATCCAGCGTGCGGCTGATGCGCAAACCGGACATGATGGATTTGGCCGTGCTCTGAGCTTCTTCAAACCGCATGGTGGCCGTTTGCATTTCCCGGCCCACGCTTACCTGGTTTATGTAGGAAACACGCTTGCGGGGGATTGTCCGGGCCGGGCCGGGTTTCGGCAGCTGCACAGGTTTCTGTTTGCGCTTGAAAAAACCTGCCAGACGACCCGGGCTGGAAACCTTCACTTTGGGTTCCCGCTTTATCTCGGCTACGCCTTGTATAACCACAAAATCACACTGAAGACGTAACGCGTGGACTTCGTTCAGGTCTCTGATAATAAAGCCCTGCATGAGAAAGTCTGTTTCTTCCCAGGGTCTATCCAACCGGATGACATGCATGCCGACTTCCAGATCAGCCGTATCTATCCGGGTTTCAACAAGCTCAACGTATGTCCCTTGCATGGCTCTGGCCCAGTATTGAAGGCTATCAATATGATCATCACGCAACTGTAGCGTAGTATGAAAAAACGGATTGTAAAAAACAGTTAAACCTTGTTTGGTGCGGTGTTTACTCTGGCACGGCCTCCAGCTTGGCAATAGTCGATCGGGCTAATGCAGACAGCTCTGCCGGGCTTTCGTTGGCGTAGGCGATGATTTGTTGTTTCATGCTGCGGGCCCAGAACTTGTGCAGGTGGTCGGCAGCCACATCGGTTACCTTATCGTCGTCACCATGGTGCAGATTATTGGCGATAATCTGGTCGAGCATTTTGATCAGGTTGTTTAATTGCTGGTCGCTCACGATTTACTCTCCGGAGCAGTGCCTTCACCGCTGACATAAATTACGTGGCGGCCCGGACGGGCGAAGCCGATAAGGTTCATTCCGCTTTTGCGGGCCTCGCGGATGGCCAGTGCGGTGGGGGCGGATACCGCCACCAGAGTTGATATGCCGACACTGGCGCTCTTCTGTACCATTTCAAAACTGGCGCGGCTGGAAATGAGTGCGAAACCTTCGCCAAAGGCCTGGTCGCCATATTCGCGCAGGCGGGCACCGATCAACTTGTCCAGCGCATTGTGGCGGCCGACGTCCTCCCGGGCCTGAACAATCCGGCCTTGGGTGTCGCACCAGGCGGCACCGTGGGTGGCGCCGGTTTGCAGTTGCAAGGGCTGGTGGTTTTGTAAATGTTGCAGCGCGGCCTGAACGGCTTTGTCACTGGGTAGCGCCTGCGCTGCTACCGGCTTCAGGGCGCGTACCACATGGGCCAGGGATTCAGTGCCACAGAGCCCGCAACCGGTTCGGCCGGCCATATTACGGCGCTGCTCCCGCAGGCGAGCATAGCAGTCGCCGGCAATGTGCATGTCTACTTCTATGCCGTCTTCACCCGGCTTTATCTCGATGCTGAACAGCTGGTCCGGCCGCTGCAGAATGCCTTCGCTCAGGCAGAATCCCAGCGCAAAATCTTCAAGATCGCAGGGGGAAGCCATCATCACCGCATGGGACACCCCGTTGTAGACCATGGCCACCGGAATTTCTTCCGCAACCAGGTCGTGTGAGCGTGCGCCTTCAATACCGCCACGCACATTCACTCGGGCCTCACTCATAGGCGGTGAAGTGCTTGCGGGTATATCAGCCACGGCAGCCGGTTCCTGATTACTTGAGTGCGTTTGCATGGCTGTCTTCCCCGCTTTCCATGGCCGGCTTCAGCAAGGCCTGCTGGCGCTTGTCGAAGTCTACAAAGTTGCGCTGCCAATCCGAGGGCTGGGACACTTTTTCTACCTGAACGGCCGTTACCTTGTATTCCGGGCAGTTGGTGGCCCAATCGGAGTTATCGGTGGTGACCACGTTTGCTCCGCTGCCCGGGTGGTGGAAGGTGGTGTAAACCACACCCGGCAACATACGGGTGCTCAGTTTTGCCCGCAGCACGGTATGGCCCACGCGGCTGCTAATGCCCAGCCAGTCACCGTCTTTTACGCCGCGCAGTTCTGCATCGCTGGGGTGCAGTTCCAGCACATCTTCTTCGTGCCAATCGCTGTTGCTGGTGCGGCGGGTCTGGGCGCCAACGTTGTACTGGGACAAGATTCGCCCGGTGGTCAGCAGCAGCGGGAAGCGCCGGTTGGCTCGCTCCTCACTAGCCAGGTATTCGGTGACCGCAAACCTGCCCTTGCCGATGGGGAAGTCCACCGTGTGCATGGTTGGCGTGCCCTCCGGGTGCTCATCGTTACAAGGCCACTGGATACTGCCTAGCTGCTCCAGCTTGTCGTAATTCACGCCCGTGAATGTGGGTGTTAACGAGGCAATTTCATCCATGATTTCAGAAGGATGGCTATAGTGCATGGGGTAGCCCAGTGCGTTGGACAGCGCCATGGTGACTTCCCAATCCTCCATACCGGCAATGGGCTCCATTACTTTTCGCACGCGGTTGATGCGGCGCTCGGCGTTGGTAAACGTGCCGTTCTTTTCCAGGAAGGTGGAGCCCGGCAGCAGCACGTTGGCGAATTTGGCGGTTTCGTTGAGGAAGATGTCCTGCACTATCAGGCAGTCCAGGGCTCTGAGAGCCGATTCCACATGCTGGGTGTTGGGATCTGACTGGGCGATATCCTCGCCCTGCACATACAGCGCTTTGAAGCTTCCTGCGATGGCGGCATCAAACATATTGGGAATGCGCAGGCCTGGCTCCTCGTCGATGGGTACGCCCCAGACAGCCTGGAAACGCTCACGCACCGCCGGGTCATTCACGTGCTGATAACCGGGCAGCTCATGGGGAAAGGAGCCCATATCGCAGGAGCCCTGCACGTTATTCTGCCCGCGCAGCGGGTTTACGCCGCCGCCTTCTTTGCCAATGTTGCCAGTGGCCAGGGCCAGATTGGCGATGCCCATCACCATGGTAGAGCCCTGGCTGTGTTCGGTCACTCCCAAGCCATAGTAGATGGCGCCGTTGTCTGCCTGTGCATAAATGCGGGCGGCTTCGCGTACTTTGTCTGCCGCCACACCGGTCACCGCTTCCATGGCTTCGGGGGAATTACGCGCCTCGGCAATAAACGTGCGCCAGGCGTTGTAGGCCTCGGTGTCGCAACGGTTATTGATGAACTCCTGATCTTCCAGCCCTTCGGTCACAATCACATGGGCCAGTGCGTTCACTATGGCCACGTTGGTGCCGGGGCGCAGCGGCAGGTGCAGGCCTTCGGCGGCGTGGGGCGTGTGAATCACATCAATACGGCGCGGATCAATCACAATCAGTTTGGCGCCCTGGCGCAAACGCTTGCGCATCAGCGAGCCGAATACCGGGTGCGCATCGGTTGGGTTGGCACCGATCACCATGATGGTGTCGGCTTTCATCACCGAATCAAAGGTCTGGGTGCCGGCTGATTCGCCCAGGGTGGTTTTCAAACCGTAGCCGGTGGGGGAATGACATACTCGTGCGCAGGTGTCGGTATTGTTGTTACCGAAGGCCGCCCGTACCAGCTTCTGCACCAGATAGGTTTCTTCGTTGGTGCAGCGTGAGGAGGTAATACCACCAATGCTTTCACGGCCATGCTCGGCCTGAATGCCTTTGAGTTTTTTTGCGGAAAACGCCAGTGCTTCGTCCCAGGACACCACTTGCCACGGATCGTTGATGGTCTCGCGAATCATCGGTTCTTTGATCCGATCCTCGTGGGTGGCATAACCAAAGGCAAACCGGCCTTTCACGCACGAATGGCCGTGGTTGGCCTCGCCGCCTTTGTAAGGCACCATGCGCACCACCTGGTCGCCTTTCATTTCCGCTTTGAACGAGCAGCCCACACCGCAGTATGCACAGGTGGTGACTATGCTGTGCTCGGGCTGGCCTGCTTCAATCACGCTCTTTTCCATCAGCGTGGAAGTTGGGCATGCCTGCACACAGGCGCCGCAGGATACGCACTCGGAATCCATGAACGGGTCGTTCTGGCTGGCCACCACTTTGGAATCGAACCCGCGGCCTTCGATGGCCAGCGCAAAGGTGCCCTGCACCTCATCGCAGGCTCGCACGCAGCGCGAACACACGATGCATTTGCTGGGGTCGAAGCTGAAGTAGGGGTTGGAATTGTCTGTTTCGGCGTCCAGATGGTTCTCGCCGTCAAACCCGTAGCGCACTTCTCGCAGGCCTACTACGCCGGCCACATCCTGCAGTTCGCAGTTGCCGTTGGCTGGGCAGGTCAGGCAGTCCAGCGGGTGATCGGAGATGTACAGCTCCATGATGTTGCGGCGCAGCTTGGCGAGCTTGCCAGTCTGGGTTGTAACGGCCATGCCTTCAGCCACAGGCGTAGTGCAGGAAGCCGGGTAGCCACGGCGGCCTTCGATCTCTACCGCACACAGGCGGCACGAGCCAAAGGCTTCCAGATTGTCGGAAGCGCACAGTTTGGGGATGTTGATGCCCGCCAATGCAGCAGCGCGTAATACCGAGGTGCCCTCGGGAACCGTGACCTCACGGCCATCCACTGATATGGAGACCAGTTCTTCCGAGAGGCTAGCAGGCGTTCCATAATCAATATCAGGGTTCAGGCCGCTCTTGCCAGGCTCATAGCTTTCGGTGCTCGGATCATAATAGTGCAGCATATCAAGCCTCCACCGGGCGCGGGCTGGCCATCAGGTCTTCAGGGAAATATTTCATTACGCTTTGCACCGGAAAGGGTGTCATGCCGCCCATGGCGCAAAGGGAGCCGTCCACCATGGTTTCACACAGGTCTTCCAGCAACTCCAGATTGCTATCGCGGTTCTCACCGGCACGGATGCGATCAATCACCTCCACGCCACGCACCGAGCCAATCCGGCAAGGGGTGCATTTGCCACAGGATTCAACGGCGCAGAACTCCATGGCAAAGCGGGCCTGCTCGCCCATATCCACGGTGTCATCAAACACCACTACACCGCCGTGGCCGATGCCGGCGCCGAGTTTGGCGAAGGCTTCGTAATCCATCGGGGTGTCCCATTGGCTTTCCGGCATGTAGGCCATCAGCGGGCCGCCCACCTGCACGGCTTTCATCGGCCGACCGGTAAAGGTGCCGTCACCAAAGTCTTCCAGCACTTTGCGCAGGGTCACGCCAAAGGCCAGCTCAATCAGCCCGCCCTGCTTGATATTGCCCGCCAACTGAATGGGCAGGGTGCCCAGTGAGCGGCCCATGCCGTAGTCGGCGTAGGCTTTGCCACCGTGGGCTAAAATGTATGGCACCGCCGCCAGCGACAGCACGTTGTTGACCACCGTAGGCTGGCCGAACAGGCCTTTAATCGCGGGCAGCGGCGGCTTTGAACGCACCAGCCCGCGCTTGCCTTCCAGGCTTTCCAGCAGGGAGGTTTCTTCACCACAAATATAGGCGCCCGCGCCGAGGCGTACTTCCAGGCGGAAGACGCGGCCATTGCCGCAAACGTTATCCCCCAGATATCCGTGGGCCTCTGCCCTTCGGATAGCCTCATCGAGCATTTTTTTGGACAGCAGATATTCCGAACGCACGTATATGAAGCCAAGAGTCGCGCCCACCGCCAGACCGGCAATGGTCATGCCCTCAATCAGCATGTAGGGGTCGCACTCCATCACCAGGCGATCGGCAAAGGTGCCGGAATCGCCTTCATCGGCGTTGCACACCACGTATTTTTGCTGTTCGTGAGGCTCGTCCAGCACGGTCTGCCATTTGATGCCTGCAGGGAAAGCCGCGCCGCCGCGACCGCGCAGGCCGGAGCCTTTTATTTCATCCACAATGCCCTGAGGTGGTAGCGCTGCCGCTTTCTTCAAACCGGTAAAACCACCGTGGGCGATGTAGTCTTCAATGCAGACCGGGTCAGTAATGCCAATACGGGCAAACGTAAGGCGTTGCTGGCGCTGCAGGTAGGGGTGTTGCGCTATGTCGCCCAGATACAAGGGGTGATCGGGATGACCCTCAAACAAGCCGGCTGCGACCAGTTCTTCCACCTGGTCTGGTTCTACCGGGCCATAAGCGACGCGGCCATAAGTCGTTTGCACTTCTATCAGAGGCTCGAGCCAGAACAACCCGCGTGAGCCATTACGCACCAGATTTATATCGAGGTTCTGTGCTGCGGCCGCAAGTTGCAGCTCTTGCGCTACGCGGTCGGCACCCAGGGAAAGGGCTGTGGTATCGCAGGGCACATACATTGTTGTTGTCATGGGGCTTGCTCCTGCCTTCATTTTAGCTGGAGGACAGACGTTGTCAGTTTGTCCGCCAGCTGATCGAATTTCTGTGGAGTCACTCGGCCGACAACGTCATTGTTAACCCGAATGGACGGGCCACAGGCACAATTGCCCAGGCAATAAACAGGCTGCAGAGTAAATTCGTTATCGGCGGTGGTTTCGTGATAGCCCACGCCCAGCTTCTCCTGAACGTAGCGTTCAAGCGCGCGTCCGCCACGGGCCTGGCAGGCTTCTGCACGGCACATTTCCAACAGGTTGCTGCCCGCTGGGCGGGTGCGAAAATGATGATAAAAGCTGATAACCCCGTGAATATCGGCGCGGGTTTTCTGCAGCATTTCAGCAATAATGGGTACAGCACCCTCGGGCACGTATCCGATGCGATCCTGTATGGCATGCAGAATGGGTAAAAGCGCACCGGGCTCGTGCTGCAGGGCTGCGACTTCCTGGCGAATCATGTCAGGGCTCCAGTCGCCGGCAACGGGCACCGCTTTATGGTCAGCTCTCTCTGACATATGCATAACTGTTCCTACCTGTTTTTATTCTGATACAGTAACAAATCACTCAACTACGCCAAATTAGCACTCCAGGCACCGGTACGGAATATGAACAAGAATGCATAACAAAAAACTGACCATATCCCCGGCCTGGGTATTTCGCACCGACACCGACGAACTCTTCGAGCCCGTTCTGTTTCGCCTGCTGGCGAGCATTCGCGATACCGGCAAGCTCACCGTTGCCGCGGCAGCGGTCGGTATTTCCTACCGGCACGCCTGGAACCTGCTCAACCGTGGTGCCGATATTCTGGGGATGCCACTGGTCATCATGCGCAAAGGGCATGGCAGCCAGCTTTCTGCGTTGGGTGAGAAACTGCTGTGGGCAGAGCACCGGGTAACGGCGCGGCTTGGCCCGCAAATCGACAGTATGGCTGCGGAGCTTAACGACCAGATACAGCATCTGTTGGCCGGCACTCAACCCACGCTGCGGTTGCACGCAAGCCACGGCTATGCGGTCGCCTTACTGCCCGAGTTCTCGGAGCGGTTAAACATCAACCTGCAGTATCGGAACCCGGAAGAAGCACTCTCGGCCCTCAATCGCGGCCAGTGTGATATCGCAAGTTTTCACCTGCCCACTTGCCCGTCACTCGCCCGGCAGATTATCAGCCACTATAAAAAGCACCTGAACGGTCATGAGCACCGTCTTATCCGTTTTGTTACCCGGCGCGAAGGTTTGATGATGCGCAGAGGCGAACACGGGCACATCCGCACTTTGCAGGATCTGAGCACCTCCGGCCTTAGCTTCATCAGCCGTGACCGGCACTCCGGCACCCGGGTTCTCTTTGATCTTTTACTGAAGCAACAAGATATAGCCGGGGACAGTATCAATCGCACCTCCCAGCAGGAGTTCACCCACACGGCGATTGCAGCCTTTGTAGCCTCGGGGATGGCGGAAGTCGGGTTTGGGGTACAGGCGGCTGCCGAGCAGTTCAACCTGAACTTTATTGAAATGGCCAGCGAGCACTACATGCTGATATACCGCCAGGATCGCCTGCCGCCTGCAACACTTGAGATCCTGACAGCGCTTATGAAATCACCGGCACTGCTCGATCGCGTCAACAGCGTGCCGGGTTACGAACCCGACAGCCCGGGCGAGATCACCACGTTTGATGCCCTGGCTGAAAAAACGTGAAAACCCTCATGCCGCTTCTGTCACGACAAGCAGGTTTCTGCCGGACCGCAAGACACCGTCACTGATGTCGTTGGTAATAGCGTCTTCCAGAGCAATTGCGTCGCGGGTCATCAGGGCTGCCAAAATCTCTTTGTGGCGATCAATCTCGTAATATTCCGTAACCCTCGTAAGAACCTGACGCTGGAAAGGTCCGAGTTGCAGCCAGATGCTTTCAATGATCGGCATTGAGGCTTGGGCCGGGTTAACCGTGTATAGCGTGCGATGAAAATCCTGGTTCAACAACGTCAGTTGATCCAGGTCTCTTTCGGAGATGAGCCCGTCCATCCTGTCATCCATTTCGGTCATCTTTTCGATGATGACATCCGACATGTACGGCAGCGCGCGCTTGGCTGAATGGACCTCAATCGCGATGCGCAGAGCAACCAGTTCTTCAAAGCGGTCAAGCGTCATCAAAGGCACTGTCATGCGCCGGTTGTCCTTGATCTGTATCGCATGCTCCGAGCTGAGCCGCCGTACCGCCTCGCGCACGGGGGTTGGGCTGAGCCCCAGGCAATCCGCCAACCCACGCATTGTCAGCGAAGTGCCGGGCTCAATTGCGCCCAGCATAATCGCGTTTCTCAGGCGCTCGTAAACGTATTCCTGTGTGGTCGTCCCGGATATCTCTGGAATATCGGGGATGTTCAGTTCGCCGTTGCTGGTCATCAGGCCGCCCCAGGGTTTGTTGAAGGGGTATATTACCTAAATAGATTGACACATTTAAAGTAATGATATAAATAATCACCAAATGATATCACAAATTTTCAAACGGTATCCCAAGGTGATCCATGTCTGATGATAAGGCTGAAGCCTGGCTGGCGCAGCATCCTGAAATTGATTCCATTTTCGCCTGCGTTTGCGATCTGAACGGCACCATGCGAGGCAAGCGTGTTCCGGTAGATCAGTTGGCCAAGGTCATAGACGGCGGGCTGCGTATGCCGTTGTCGATTGTGGGTATGGATATCTGGGGCGAGGACGTCGAAAACAACGAACTGGTTTTTGAGACTGGCGATTCCGATGGGTTATGCGACTTTACCGGCCGCCCATTGATGCCGATTACCTGGACCAGCCGCCCGACTGCCTTGGCTATGCTGTGGATGCGACAGGAAGACGGCACAGCGTTCCCCGGCGATCCACGCCGGGCCCTGGCGCATGTGGCCGAGCAGTACAAGGCGCGCGGACTGACCCCTGTAGTGGCAACAGAGCTGGAGTTTTATCTGGTCGACCCCTCGGAAGATCACCCGCAAGCGCCATGCTCCCCGGTCACGGGCAAGCGGCTGGAATCAGACGGTGCGCTGTCGCTGGATGAGCTACAGCATTTCGACGAATTTTTGAACGATGTTTACGATGCCTGCGAATTGCAGGGCATACCCGCCGATGCTGCGATCTCGGAAAACGGCGCGGGCCAGTTTGAGATCAACATGCGTCACGTCGCTGATCCTTTGCGTGCGGCCGACGATGCAGTGCTGTTCAAGCGACTTGTGCGTGGCATTGCCCGCAAGCACGGGTTTGCGGCCACGTTCATGGCAAAGCCCTATGGCGCGCTTTCCGGCAGCGGCTTTCACGTGCACTTCTCACTGATCGATGAAAACGGGGTAAACGTCTTCGACAATGGCGGCGACGAAGGCTCGCCCCTGATGTTGAATGCGGTAGCCGGAATGCTGACCACAATGCAGCAAAACACACTGACATTTGCGCCGCACGAGAATTCGTTCCGGCGTTTGTTGCCTGGCGCCCATGCACCAACTAACGTCGCTTGGGGTTATGAGAACCGAACTGCGGCAATCCGCATCCCCGGCGGTGCGGCAAGTGCGCGGCGCATAGAGCATCGCGTCGCAGGCGCCGACGCCAACCCCTACCTCGTGTTAACCAGCATCCTTGGTGGCGCGCTGCTCGGCATAGAGAACAACCTTCAGCCGGCGGCACCCATCACCGGAAACGCGTATGCGATGAAGCTGGAGACTCTGCCGCTGGACTGGGCGACAGCCATCGACGCCTTTGAAAAAGGAGTAGATGTGCCGACCATTTTTTCCAAACGGCTGCAAACGATGTTGGTCGAATGCAAGATGCAGGAGCTACGCACATTTGCCCGCCACGTGACCAATTTCGAATATGACAGTTACCTGGAGGTCGTGTGATGAGCTCCCAAAGCCAAACCTATGCCGGTGACGGCAGCCATACTGCAAGTTACTACGCCGCCTCGGCCAACTCCGCGCCCGAACGGCCTGAGCTGATCGGTGATCACCAAATCGACGTCTGCATCGTCGGCGCCGGGTATAGCGGACTCTCCACAGGCCTGTATCTTGCGGAAAAAGGCTACAAGGTCGCCATCATTGAAGGCGCGCGGGTTGGATGGGGAGCATCCGGGCGTAACGGCGGCCAAATCGTCAACGGCCTGAACGCCAGCCTGCAAACCATCAAAAAACGCTACGGACAAGACACGGCAACCTTCGTCGCGGGTCTGGTTCAGGAAGGTGGCGAGATCATTCGTGAGCGAATCAGCACCTACGACATCCAGTGCGACCTCAAAGACAAAAACATCTTTACGGGTCTGACCCGCGCCCACATGGACGAACTGGAAGAGCGGATGAAGCTTTGGGCCAGCTATGGCCTGAAGAACCAGGAGATGCTGGATAAGGACCAACTGCGGAAATACGTTAATTCCGACCTTTACGAAGGCGGGATGATCGACCATTCCGGCGGCCACATGCACCCGCTGAATCTGGCCCTGGGCGAGGCGGCGGCATTTGAGCAGAACGGCGGCACGATCTATGAGATGTCGGCGGTGATCGACGTGGATCACGCGGCAGCGCAGCCCGTTGTCAAAACCGCCAAAGGCTCGATGACCTGCAAAACGCTGGTTCTGTGCGGCAATGCCTATCTGGGCCACGTGGTGCCGACGCTCACCTCACGGGTGATGCCGGTATCAACGCAGGTGATGGCAACCGAACCTTTGGGCGAGGAGCGTGCGCGGGAATTGATCCCCTCAGATGCCTGCGTCGAAGATATCCGCTATATCCTTGATTATTATCGTTTGTCTGGCGATAAGCGCATGTTGTTTGGCGGCGGCACTGTTTACGGTGGCGCTGACCCCAGTGACATCAAATCCAAGCTGCAACGCAACATGGACAAGGTGTTCCCACAACTCAAAGGGGTGAAAATCGACTACGCCTGGAGTGGTAATTTTGCCCTTTCGTTCAGCCGTGTTCCACAGATGGGTCGCATTGGCAGCAACACCTATTTCGCACACGGCTACAGTGGCCACGGCGTAACCGGATCGCACACCTTCGGGCGCATCCTGGCCGAGGCAATCCACGGCGACATGACCCGATTCGATGTGTTTGCCAAGGTCCCCTGGTATCCGTTCCCCGGTGGGCGCGTGTTCCGCGTTCCCTATTCGGTGATGGGCTCCTGGTGGTACGGGCTGCGCGACAAAATGGGTATCTGATCAAACAATAAAGATTCCTGAGGAGAACACCATGAGAAAAACAACAATGATCTTCGGCGCGCTGGCGCTGACCGCGGGCACCGCATGGGCCGACGGCGAACTGAACGTGTATCACTGGTCGGATTACGTGGCCTCCGATACCATTTCCAATTTCGAAAAAAGAACCGGCATCACGGTCAATTACGACGTGTTCGACAGCAACGAAGTGCTGGAAGCCAAGATGCTGACGGGCGCCAGCGGCTACGATGTGGTGGTGCCGTCCATCGAATTTCTCGCTCGCCAGGCGCAGGCTGGCCTTTATGCCAAGATCGACAAGGACAAGCTGAAGAACTACGGCAACCTCGACCCCGATATTCTCAAAATCATCGCGGTGAACGATCCGGACAACACCTATGGCGTGCCCTACATGATGTTCTCCGTGGGAATCGGCTATAACATTGACATGATCGCCGAGCGCATCAATGCAGACAAGATTGGCAGCTGGGACATGGTGTTCGACCCGGACACCGTAGCCAAGCTGGCAGATTGCGGCGTGGTGGTGATGGATTCACCGTCTGAAGTCATGGCGTCGGCGCTGAATTATCTGGGGCTGGACCCGCATTCCGAAGATAAAGCCGATCTGGAAAAGGCCAGTGAATTGATGCTGGGCGTTCGCCCCTACATTCGCTATTTTCATTCGTCGCAATACATTAACGATCTGGCCAATGGCGACATCTGCCTGACCATCGGCTATTCCGGAGACATCCTGCAAGCGCGCGATCGTGCCGCCGAAGCCGGGCAGGGCACCAATATCGCTTACACCATCCCCAAAGAGGGCGCGCTGATCGGGTTCGACATGATGGCGATCCCGGACGACGCACCCAATCCCGAAAACGCATTAAAGTTCATCGATTACATCCTCGAACCAAAAGTTGCCGCAGACATCACCAACTACGTGTATTTCGGCAACCCGAACACGGCTGCGACGGAGTTCGTGAACGAGGACGTTGCGAATGACCCCGGCATTTATCCCCCACAGGACGTCAAGGTCAAAATGTTCGTTTCCAAGCCGCACTCAGCGCGCTATGACCGGACTCTGACCCGCACCTGGACCACGATCAAAACCGGAAAGTAAGCCTGCAGGTTGGCGCCCGGGCCTGCCCCGAGCGCCAACCATTTTCCAGGACGGCTTTTTGGGGAGGGGGAACAATCATGTCAGAAGTTATCTCGTCGTCAGATGCAAGACCGTGGACCGATCCGAACGCGGTGCCATTTTTGCAAATCAAGAATGTGACCAAAAAATTCGGCGCATTCACATCGGTCTACGACGTCTCGCTGGATATCTATAAAGGCGAGATCTTCTGCCTTCTGGGCGGATCCGGTTGTGGCAAATCGACGCTGCTGCGGATGTTGTCAGGGTTTGAGGCCCCCACCTCCGGCCAGATCATCATCGACGGCCAGGATCAGGCCGGCATCCCGCCTTATAACCGGCCCACCAACATGATGTTCCAAACCTACGCGCTGTTTCCGCACATGACAGTGGAAAAGAACATTGCGTACGGATTGAAACGCGACGGCCTGCCAAAAGCAGAGATTGCCACTCGCGTGACCGATATATTGTCGCTGGTGCAAATGGAGGGATTCGCCAGACGTAAGCCGCATCAGCTGTCTGGCGGCCAGCGCCAGCGCGTTGCGCTCGCCCGCTCGCTGGTCAAAAAGCCCAAGTTGCTATTGCTCGATGAACCGCTGGGCGCGCTGGATAAGAAGCTGCGCGAAGAGACCCAGTTCGAATTGATCAAGATTCAGGAAAGCCTGGGGGTGACCTTTGTGGTTGTCACCCACGACCAGGAAGAGGCGATGACGCTGTCGAGCCGGATCGGCGTCATGACCGCAGGCGAGATCGTCCAGGTTGGCACCCCGCGCGAAATATACGAGTACCCGCGAAACCGCTTCGTTGCCGATTTCATTGGCTCGGTGAATATCTTCGAGGGCCGTATCGCCGAGGACGGTGAGAGCCACGTTATCGTCGCGTCACCCGAGGCAGGTCTGGACATCTATGTGCCCCACAGCATCAGCGGTGTTATCGGCCAAAAGGTCGCCGTTGCAGTACGCCCGGAGAAAGTGGTGATCAGCAAGGACGACCTGGGCGATCTGCGTAACAGGCTGATCGGCACCGTCGATGAGATTGCCTACATGGGCGATGCGTCCGTGTATCAGATACGGCTGGATAACGGCAAACGTGTGCGCGTCACCCAGACCAACCTGACCCGCTCAGAAGAGAGCACACTGAACTACGGTGACCGTGTGAACCTGGGCTGGGACGGCAGCGCCGGGGTTGTGGTGACGTCATGAGCAGCCTGCCGCTGGGATCCCGGATCGGGGCGATTCTGGGCCGGATGGGGCTCCGGGGGCGCACCCTGGTCATCGCTATTCCGACCGTCTGGCTTCTGATTTTTTTTCTGATTCCCTTCCTGGTGGTCGCGAAAATCTCGTTTTCTGTGGCCGCTATTGCCCGGCCGCCCTATTTGCCAATCGTCGAATGGGTTGATGGTTTTTTCAGGATCAATCTGAATTTCGGTAACTATCTTTTCCTCCTGGAAGATCCTCTCTACGTCGCGGCCTATCTGGGCTCCGTCAAGATTGCCGGCATCTCGACACTCATCGCCCTGGTGATCGGATATCCGATGGCCTACCTGATCGCGCGCTCGGAGCCAGATCGGCGTAACCTGTTGCTGATGCTGGTGGTGCTGCCGTTCTGGACGTCGTTCCTGCTGCGCGTCTATGCGTGGATCGGGTTTCTCAAGAGCAATGGCGTTATCAACAACTTTCTGATGAGCATCGGCATTATCGACGAGCCGTTAGTCATGCTGCAGACGGATTTCGCGGTTTATGTCGGCATCGTCTATACCTATCTGCCGTTCATGATCCTGCCGCTGTATGCCAATTTGGTGAAACTGGATGACGCCTATCTTGAGGCGTCTGCCGATTTGGGCGCGCGCCCGGTCACCACGTTTTTTACCGTTACCATGCCGCTGTCGTTGAGCGGGATTATCGCGGGCTGCATGTTGGTGTTCATTCCCGCTGTCGGCGAATTTGTCATTCCGGCGCTATTGGGCGGGCCGGATACGCTGATGATTGGTCAGGTGCTCTGGAACGAGTTCTTCTCGAACCGGGATTGGCCCATCGCTTCCGCCGTTGCCATCGTGATGCTGTTCGTTCTGGTCATCCCCATCATGTTGCTGCGCTGGGCGCAGTCGGCCGGTGAAGGAGAAGCCCAATGAAGCGAAAATCCCGGTTCCTGGCGATCGTTGGCGTTATCGGCTTTGTGTTCCTCTATGCACCGATTCTGTCACTGGTAATCTTCAGCTTTAACGAAAGCCGCCTGGTGACCGTCTGGGGCGGATTTTCAACCAAGTGGTATGGTGAGTTGTTCCGCGATCCACAAATCCTGGATGCAGCCTGGGTCAGCCTGCGCATCGCCTTGGCGAGTGCGACCCTTTCAATTGTGATCGGTACCGTGGCCTCGTTTGTGTTGATCCGGTTCCAACGCTTTCGCAGCAAGACCCTGCTGAGCATGATGATCACCGCGCCGCTGGTCATGCCTGAAGTGATCATTGGCTTGTCGTTGCTGCTGATGTTCGTCGCGATGGAGAGCCTTATTGGCTGGCCCGGCGGGCGTGGCATCCTGACGATCATCATTGCCCACTCGACGTTTGGCGCGGCCTATGCGGCGGTGATCATCCAGTCACGGCTGGTGGACATGGACTTGTCGATAGAAGAGGCAGCGCTGGATCTCGGCGCGCGCCCGGTGCGGGTGTTCTTCGACGTAACGCTGCCGGTGATCGCCCCGGCGTTGCTCTCGGGCTGGTTGCTGGCCTTCACCCTCAGCCTGGACGATCTGGTGGTTGCCAGCTTTGTCTCCGGCCCGGGTGCGTCCACTCTGCCGATGGTGATCTTCTCCAAAGTGCGGTTGGGGGTCAGCCCGGACGTGAACGCGCTGGCGGCGATCATTATCGGCGTTGCCTCGCTGGGGATCATCATCGCGGCCTTGCAGCTGAACCGCAGCAGCAAGGTGTCCCAGAGCTGATCCCGGATTGGGCTGCAGGCGTTTTTCTGATTTTTCTTGTAACAGGTGTTCACTATGGCAGGCCCCTTGGAAAACTTGCGCGTACTCGACCTCAGCCGCGTGTTGGCAGGCCCCTGGAGTACCCAGATTCTGGCAGACATGGGCGCAGAGGTTATCAAGATTGAGCGGCCCCACAGCGGCGATGATACGCGCCTCTGGGGCCCGCCCTGGCTCCGGGACGAAGATGGCCAGGACACCCGCGAGTCCGCTTACTTCCTCGCGGCTAACCGCGGTAAACACTCACTGACGGTGGACATCAGCCAGCCCGAGGGTCTGGAATTGATCCGCGAACTGGCCAGCCAAAGCGATATCCTCGTGGAGAACTTCAAGAGTGGCGACCTGGTGAAGAAAGGGTTGGACTACACCACACTTTCTGCGCTCAACCCGGGCTTGATCTATTGCTCGATCACCGGCTTCGGGCACACCGGGCCCATGGCCGAAATGCCGGGTTACGACTACCTCATTCAGGCCCAGGGTGGGCTGATGAGCATTACCGGGGCAGCGGACGACCAACCCGGCGCCGGCCCAAAGCGCGTCGGTGTGGCAGTCGCAGATTTAACCACGGGCATGAACGCCACCATCGCCATCCTGGGCGCGCTTTACCATAGAACCCAAACAGGAGAAGGACAGCATATCGATATCGCGCTGCTTGATGTTCAGGTGAGCTGGCTAGCGAACCAGGCTCAGAACTATTTCTGCAGTGGCGAACCCCCAACACGCACCGGTGATTATCATCCCAATCTCGTGCCCTATCAGCCCTTTCCCACCGCTGATGATCAGCAGATCATCATTGCGATCGGAAACAACGGGCAGTTTCAGCGCTTCTGCGAGACCATTGGCCACGGCGAGCTTGCCCAAGACGCGCGTTTTGCCACCAACGCTGAGCGAGTGAAGCACCGCGTTGAGCTGATCAAGGTATTAGTAAGCGCGACCAAAACACGGACGCTGAAACAATGGACCCTGCTTCTCAACGAGATTGGGGTACCCTGCGGCCCGATTCAGGACATCGCCCAGGTATTCGATGATCCGCAAGTACGGGCGCGCGGCATGGAAGTGACCCTGGATTCAGCTCATGGCCCAGTGAGGAGCGTGGCCAATCCGATCAAGTACTCGAAAACTGCGCTTGAATACCACAAAGCACCGCCCGCGCTGGGAGAAGACACTTCCGCTGTGCTTGAGCGCGTGCTGCAAAAGAGCGCCAGTGAGATTGAGGCGCTAAAGAGAAAGGGCGTGGTTTAAAGCGTAAAGCGATAGCCGGTTTGAATTACTGCCAGGGAAAGACTAGGTCCCACTTGCGCAAATTATTGCGGTTTGCTATTTGCTACTGGCAGCAAGACGTACGCCCAAAGCGACAAATAGCGCCCCAAGACCTCGATCCATCCAAAGTCCGATTTGCCGGTTCATCCTCAAAAATGCACCCAACCGAGAGCCGGCCATAACCAACGGCGGTTCTATGAGGGCAGCAACTACAATTATCAGGCTTCCATGGAGCAATAGCTGCGCTGCACTAGAGCCAGCACCCTCAACAACAAACTGGGGCAAGAACGCGAGGAAAAAAATAGCCACTTTCGGGTTAAGAGCTGACACCAGAACCCCTTGCCAATAGATCGACCATCCGCTCAGATTATTTGGCTGCCCGTTGGAAATAAATGAATCGCCGCGTGATAGCAACATTTTAACCCCAAGCCATATTAGGTAAGCAGCGCCCAACGACTTCACAATCGAAAATGCCATGGCTGATGTAGCAAGAATTGCCGAGAGCCCAACAGCTGCCATAACCACATGCAATCCAGCACCTGTCCAGATACCAAACATCGCAGCGAAGCCCTTTCGACGGCCATTGCGCAGTGTCTGCCCAAGAATGAACGCGATATCTGGGCCAGGTGAAAGGTTCAAAAGAACTGCCGCAGATAAAAATGTTACCCAATGAGCGATCGTGTAGTCGAACATCCGTGCACTCCCATTAAGCGGCTAAAAGCTGTCAGCGCAAAGTACACATAACGCGACAACGAAGCGCCGTAGCGCTGCGGGGGGAACCAAAAGCGACCACGCTTTTGTCGCTGTGCCTGTGATTGCTATATTCCTACCTCGGCCACATCTACGGTTTCGGGCTCTGCGTGAGCTTGCCTGACCCACTCGACCATGTGCTCATGATCGAGAATGAAATGCATGTATTCTGCAGAGGCAGTTGAGACATTGACTCCGTAGGTTTTAAATCGCGACGCAACCGGAGCGAACATGCAATCCGCAATAGAAAATTCACCGAACAACCACGGACCTATACTCGAATAGGTTTTCCGATACTGCGACCAGATTTGGTCTATCCGAGCCACCTCCCGCTCCAGGGCCTCATGAAGAAAGACTTTGCGCCCGATTGCGCGGCAATTCATTGGAAATTCGCCTCGAATTTCCGGGAAGCCCGAATGCATTTCAGCGCTGCAGGACCTTGCTTCTGCTCGTGCACGAACGGAACTCGGCCATCCGCCGCCATCCAGATACTGCTCTGAAATATAGTCGCAAATTGCCAGCGAATCCCAGATGACCAGATCACCGTCTTTGAGCACCGGGACTTTCCCTGCATCGGTATGCCGGGAAATCGCGGTGTAAGTGTCATCCTGGTACAGCGGAATCCGCACTTCCTTAAAAGGTAGCTCGTGGACTGACAAAAACAGCCAGGGCCTTAACGACCATGACGAATAATTTTTATTCCCTATTACCAGTTCCACGGCTCACTCCTCGAAATATAGCGCCAATGGCCAAGTACGTGCACTTAGTTACCTTCACGCTGAGAACCTGGCTTAAAAAGTTTAAACCACGCGATTAAGCCCGCTATAGACCCCAACCCTAGAAAAACAAAGAATTCTTCGACGTTAAAGTCTCCAACTTTATACATTAGCCCCAGGAAAACTAACAGGAATGTTCCAATGGTGCCGACAACCCTTAATTTCATATATTAATCCTCGAAATTTGTGGACTCACATAATCGGGATAGGGCGAGGCCTCACGGCCCCGCTCCCCCCACACCACCGGGCATACGGATCACGTACCACGGCGGTTCGGTTGATTGAGTTGTTCAACGCTCAACGAGATCCGGTAACCCCATAAAAGTAAAGTACTGCCTCGGTAAGGCCTGTCTTAAGCCCAGGCTCTGAAAACTGATGAAAACCGGACAATCTAAACTGATAAAATGCGGTCAAAACTCACTGTTGTTGACATCCAGCCTCTCAGGTACACCCCTAGCTCATTAACCACCGTCTGCAGGGTACGGCCCCGTGTTCGCCGAGTGATGGCCCGAGCACGATACTTGAACTGCTGTACCGCGTCTTCGCTCACCTTACGTCGCTTTTCCCAGCCTATTCGGCTGAACGTGAACCCCAGGAACACGCGCTCCCAGGGGCGACCAACCGCGCTCTTTTCCTCGTTTACTGTCAGTTTCAGCCGACGATGTAGATAGCCGGTGATGCTTGCCAGTACTCGCTGGCCAACGTCCCGGTCTGAAGCCATAGCTGGAATGGGAGAAGCTTCTGTCCCACTCCGCCTGCAAGACCTGAAGCAATGCCTGCTGGATCAGGCGGTCGAGTACGGTCGGGATGCCCAGTTTGCGTACGCCGCCTTTGGGCTTGGGTATTTCTACCTGTCGTACCGGCTGAGGCCAGTACGTGCCTTTCAGTAACTGTGCGGCTATTCTGGGCCAGTGCTGTTGAACAAAGGCGGACAGGTCGTCAACGGTCATGCCGTCTATCCCCGCGCTTCCCTTGTTGCGTTGGGTTTCCTCCAGACCTCACCTCACAATGGCGCCCTTACCCTTTCGCTAACCTTCGGCTCTGCGAATACCTGGTATCGGGACTTTCACCCGACGAGTCTGGTGCCATGCCTGGCACACACGCTAATAATAAGCGGCGCCCGACTAGGGCGTCCGGTGGAGGACCGCAGGCCCGGAACGTACTACAACAATTTGTTAAGTGATTCCAGGCTCTCAGGGCCACCCTCTAACCGAATGCACCCGGTAGGTTCTTGCTCCCATGGTGCAGCGGATTCTGTGTGGAGATGAACAGCAACCCTTGATGTGACCAATCCACTAAGCAAACCGGCTGGGACCCAAACCATTTCGGTACCCTGCAGACTATTGGGAACCGCTTGGCTTTTGGTAAGACCTGATCTCACTCTGATCTGACACCCAACGAAAACTTTTGTCCTGCACAAAAGTAGCAGCATTAGCGGCAGCCCCGGTGGCTTTCCGGCACAGCGCACAGTGACATTGATAGAGGTTCCGTATCTCCCCATCAATTTCGAATTTCACGCTTCCGCAGAGACATTCGCCTTGCATCGATCAACCTTTTGACACACTTGGTAGCTAAGGGCCTTGCGGCCCTTCGCCCCATAAGAACTGTACATGATAGTTTCCCATCATACAGCTCAAGCCCTTTAAAGGCCGCTCAGGCGGCCAGTTTCTCGTAGGACGAGCTGTTCGAGAAGACTCGGCGACGCGCGTTCATTCGCTGCCTCGCGGTTCTCGCTTTATAGTAGTCGCTGTCGGCCCGGTCATAAGGATTGGCACCACTGCGAACTTTGCTGTGATACCGGATCGGTAAGTCTCCAGCCTTGAACAAGCGTATGAGTTTCATGCCCGACGTTGTCGGGTTGTGGCACCCATACTCTATGCGACCCTTGATGCGCCCCCGGTAGCGTTTCCTTATCCATGCCCACGTCTTGGATCGGTGTTCCCGTTGTAGCCACTTTTTCACCAGTGGGTAGATCCTGTCATTGACGTAACTCAGGCGTTGTTTCGCTACCACGTGTCGGTACGCATAGGCCTAGCCCCGGATCACGGCATTGAGTTTGGCCAGCAGAGCGTGGAAGTATGCGCGCCTTTGTAGTGGAGGCGAAGCCACAACGAAAAAGGCGTCGCCGTGCCTGGCTTGGTTATGGCTACCCAGATCCGATCATCTGGAGAAATGAGCCTATACATACCAATGCCAACCCAAGAATGATGTGAGCGGACTCCAGCCGATCCAGGCTGAAAATATTGCGCAACTCAGAGTAGATCTTTTCTCGTTCCTCATTAAGCGACTGTGCCCATCTATCAAACTGCTCCTGCGCGTAGATGGAGTGCTTAGCTAGCTCGAACTGCTTAGGAAGCCGATCATCTTTCTTGTATAGCTCCAATTCCCTCGATTTATAGCGGCCTTGCTGAATGAATTTGTAAGCTAAGAAAAGCGCAGCCATAAGATTAAGAAATGTACCAATTTGGGTGCACTTCCGTTTAACTTCAGGTGCCAATTCAGGGAGGCTGAAATCGAAGACGAAGGCCATAGACACCGCCGTAACCACAACAATAAACAGGTTCTTCGACAAAGCTTTCCAAACCGGTGGAATTTCTACTTCTTCGCTAGACACTACTTCTCCTAATCCATAACGCTGAGCGCACCGGTGGCTTTGACGTAGCGAAGCGGAGACAGAGGCAGAGGCATCCGAGTGCCGCGCCTGGTTAAATTACTATCGTTCACCTTCAAGGCCATGCCATACCCGGAGAATAATGATGGCACTGCCATGAACTGAATATCGAACGACGTATTTTCCAAAAACCATATCACGAACAGACTCAGGCACCGGTGCCATTGCAACGGGCGTACCCATTTTTGGGAAATCTGGAAGTAATTCGATTTTACCAACCAGTTCGGTGGCAATCCTGGCCGCTGCCGGTGGATTATGGACTGCAATAAACTCCCTGAGGCGCTTCAAATCTTCAATGGCTTCATCCGTGTAAACCAGTTTCACTTACCTGACCTCGGTGCATCCTGCTCGTTGTCGGTTCCCCAACTATTAAGCCAGCTATGAACCTCACTGGCATCAACAACCTTGCCTTGGGCAGCAGATTCCATTGCCTCTAAAGTTTGTTTCCAGCGCTCTTGCTCAAGTTGTTGCTTTTCTATGTATTCCGCCAATGCCTGGTTTATTACCCAACCTTTGCTGCGGTGCAACCTGCCGGCGATTGCTTCCAGACGTTGTTCAACTTCTGCTTGAAGGCGAACTGTGGTGACGCTCATGACTATACCCTCAAATTTGACGACTACAACGTATTACAGCATAGTCGATGAGGATACGGCAAAAAATTTAACGCTTGCAGCATGCGCGACTGCGGAATGGAGCCGAAGGCGCAATGTAGTAGGCGTCGCCGTGCCTGCACTGGTTATGTGGACTCATCCCCGCCATTTTCTGAAAACCTCCTCCACTTGGCCCTTTGAAGCTGAAACCCACTGGGCAAGCTCTGCATCTTTGCGATGCGGATAGCCAAGGAGGTTGGCAAAGGTATTGTTGATTACCAACCAAGAGTCATCATTACCACCCTCACTTTCATCAAACTCATCAACGAGGGGGAACTGTTTTGCTACCTGACGAACAACTTCACGATCAACACCGAAAAGTGTGTGAAACTCCCAATCCTCGAAGAATTTACCGTCAGCAGCAGCATCCAAGTATTGCTGAACCATCTTCAATTCAGCTTCTGTCAAATCAGATAGCGGCATTGGCTATACCCACATAACGAGGCTGTAGGAAAACCCAATTCTGAGCTGTTCCCACCACCTGATTCCTATAAATTCTGTCGCGGCCATCAGCTGGCCGAATATCGCGATTCCAGTGTTCAACCGTCAGTTTCGGCCCTTTGACGATGTCAGTGCCGGTATTGTTGGCGCCCAGCGGCCACATTTCCCGCCTTCTGCTACCGGCATCACGCCGCCAATCGCCCGTAATTCGCCAGCTTCTCAATATTATGCACCAGGCAGTATAGCTGCCATTGGCCCTGGACCTTTTTCTTGCCTCGCAGACTGAACCGGTTCAGC
>Ga0207891_1000478_pt1 | contig 26604 bp, 25 predicted proteins | sample LinPmetageLP50_FD_184061 | JGI IMG/M metagenome (GOLD analysis project Ga0207891, IMG submission 184061) | Marine viral communities from the Pacific Ocean - LP-50 (SPAdes) | ecosystem: Environmental > Aquatic > Marine > Oceanic | place: Pacific Ocean | collected 2011-08-27 | reverse complement strand
TGTGGTGACTTGCCTGGAGATGCTTGAGCATGTACCCGACCCGGCGTCGGTGATCAGCGCCTGCGCCACCATGCTCAAACCGGGCGGGCATCTGTTCGTGTCTACCATCAACCGCAATCCAAAATCGTTCCTGTTCGCCATCGTCGGCGCGGAATATATGCTCCGCCTGTTGCCCAAGGGCACCCATGAGTGGCGCAAGTTTATCCGGCCGTCCGAGATGTCCGACCATCTCCGCCACGCTGGCCTGGACATCCGCGACCTGACCGGCATGACCTATAATCCGATTACCAAAGCCTACCGCCTGGGGCGGGATGTGGACGTGAACTACATGATGCACGCCATGGACACACGAGAGGACGGTACGCCGTCGTGAACGCCACACCCCCAGAGTCAGCCATGCCAGCAACCCCGTCGACCGTCCTGTTTGACCTGGACGGTACGTTGATCGATACCGCACCGGACTTTATTCGTTGCCTGAATGAGCTGCGACTCTCTCACGGTTTACCAGGCCTGCCCGCACCGCATATCCGGCGCTCTGTCTCCAACGGGGCCCGGGCCATGATCAAGATTGGCTTCGGGCTCGACCCGGACCATCCCGACTACCTGGAAAAACACACCGCGTTTCTCGACCTTTACGAGGCCGGCGTCGCCGTGGAAACCACTCTGTTCGAGGGCATGGACAACGTGCTGAAAAGCCTCGAAGCACGGGGTATCCCCTGGGGCATTGTCACCAACAAGCCGGTTCGCTTCGCCGTTCCGCTGGTGGAAGCCCTGGGACTTGCAAACCGCTGTGCAGCAGTGGTCTGCCCCGACCATGTCACCCACCGCAAGCCGCATCCAGAAGCTCTGTTTCTTGCCTGCAAGGAAGTGGGCGTCGAACCGACAACGGGCGTATACGTGGGCGACCATGAGCGCGATATCGAGGCCGGGCGCAACGCCGGGATGACAACCATTGCGGTTCGGTACGGTTATATCGAGCAGCCGGAAACCGTTGACCTGTGGCAAGCCGACCTTATTGCGGACACCGTCAGCGACCTGGCAAAACTGTTACAATAGCGCCGATGGCAGCACTATTTCAGCATTTCCCAAATGGAGACTCAGAATGCAGGACTATCAAGCACCGGCCGACCTACTGAAAGAACGCATCATCATGGTGACCGGTGCCGGCAGCGGGATAGGAAGGGCTGCAGCAAAGGCCTATGCGGCTCACGGCGCTACCGTCATTCTCGTCGGCCGCACCGTCTCCAAACTGGAATCCGTCTACGATGAGATCGAAGCGGCCGGTCATCCCAAACCAGCCATCGTACCGCTGAATTTTGAAGGCGCCGCGGTGAAGGAGTATGAAGAGCTGGCCATGACCATTGAAGACAACTTCGACCGGATCGACGGGCTTCTCCACAACGCAGCCATTCTGGGCACTCGCAGCCCGATCGAACTGTACGATCCGGAAATCTGGAACAAGGTCATGCATGTCAATGCCACCGCGCCTTTCCTGCTGAGCCGGGCAATGATTCCGTTACTGCGCAAATCCGACGATGCGTCGGTGATTTTCACCGCCTCCGGCGTCGGACGCCGGGCCAAACCCTACTGGGGCGCCTACGCCGTTTCCAAATTCGCCATCGAAGGCCTGAGCCAGATGCTGGCAGAGGAGCTGGATGACGACCGCCACAACGTCCGCGTGAACAGTCTTAACCCCGGCGCCACCCGTACCAATATGAGAGCCACCGCGTACCCGGCTGAGAACCCGGACCAGAATCCAGCACCGGAGGAATTGATGCCGGTGTATCTGTACCTGATGGGTAAGGACAGCCACGACGTGAATGGCCAACAAATAGACGCACAGCCGAAATAATGGAACTGATTTTCTACACCACGTCCCAATGCCACTTGTGCGAACTGGCGGAAGCCCTATTGGTCAGAACGCCCATGCCGGAGCCGGTGCCCGTGGACGCCGTGGACATTGCCCAGTCCGAAAAACTGGTTGAACGCTATGGCACCCGGATTCCGGTGTTGCGCCGTAACGATACCGGTGAAGAACTGGACTGGCCGTTCACCAGTGACCAGTTAATGAATTTTCTTCGATGAGGACAGCCCGACATGTTGATGGTGATATCCCCCGCCAAGACACTGGACTACGAGAGCCCGCTGGCGACCCAAAAGACAACCCAGCCGGACTTTCTCGAGGATGCCTGTGAACTGATAGACCAGCTTAAAGACCTGGAACCCCATGACATCAGTAACCTGATGGGGATCAGCGACAAGCTCGGCCAGCTCAATGCTGAACGCTTTCGCACCTGGCACACCCCCTTCACACCGGATAACGCCCGCCAGGCGGTGCTTGCCTTCAAGGGTGATGTATACACCGGCCTGGATGCGGAACGCTTCAGCGAGAAAGAATTCGAGATTGCCCAGAAGCGGCTGAGAATTCTGTCCGGCCTCTACGGTGTGCTCAAGCCGCTGGACCTGATGCAACCCTATCGTCTGGAGATGGGCACCAAGTTCGAGAACCGCCGGGGCAAGGATCTGTACGCATTCTGGGGCAGCAAGGTCACCGATGAGCTTAACCGCTTGTTGAAGGCTGATGATGGCGTGCTGGTAAACCTGGCCTCTAACGAATACTTCAAGAGCGTTCGCAAAAAGGACCTTGAAGGTCGCCTGGTTACACCGCAGTTCAAGGACTGGAAAAACGGCCAGTACAAGATGATCAGTTTTTACGCCAAAAAGGCCCGGGGCCTGATGTGTCGCTACGCCATCCAGAACAACATCACCCAGGCCAGTGACCTGAAAGGCTTTGACCTGGAAGGTTACCGGTTCAGCGAAGAGCAGTCCGATGCGGACAGCTGGGTATTCCTACGGGATAAGCCGTAAACCGTTCACTGAATCCGGAGACATTAATGAGTGAAGCCGTTTTTTCCCAGCTCGCCATGCTGGTCTTTCTCACAGGCCTGATCGTCTGGATGGGATTCATCGTGTGGGATCTGGCCAAAAAGTCCCAGGCCGGGCGGTTTGGCACCATCATTTTGTTCACCATACTCGGTGCTGGCGTGGTGGGGTTCATCATCAAGACCGTGATGGTGGAGATTATGAATCTCTAACTGCCCAAGATGAGGTTTTCAGCATTGTCACTTTACGGCCACGGACCCGTGGCCGTATCATCCCCACCCTTTTCAGACTCTCACCATCATCGAATAACCAACAAGGATCCGGACCATGTGGTTTCGTAATGCCCGCGTATTCCGTTTTACCAAGCCATTCGAAATAACCGCCGAAGCCCTGGAAGAAAAACTCCAGGAAGACGCCTTCAAACCCTGTGGTCCCCAGGAAACCTCACGCCAGGGCTGGGTATCGCCCATGGGTAAGCACAGCGATCTGCTGGTTCATAGCGCCGGCGGCTATCACCTGATTGCCCTGCGCAAGGAAGAGAAGCTGCTGCCCGCCTCCGTCATCAAGGAACTGGTGGACGAGAAGGCTGAAATGATTGAAGCGGAACAACACCGAAAGGTGCGACGCAAGGAAAAGGACGAACTGAAAGAAGAAGTGACGCTGGAAATGCTGCCCCGGGCATTTTCCAAGAACCGTCGCTGCTACGCCTATCTGGCACCGGCAGACGGTGTACTGGTTGTTGACGCGGGCTCCTCCAAACAGGCGGAAGATCTCGCCTCAACACTTCGCAAAAGCCTGGGTTCCCTGCCCGTTCGCCCGCCAGCCGTGGAGCAGGCACCCGCCTTCACCTTCACCGGCTGGTTGAACGAGTCCATTGATCTACCCGTGAGCATCGAGCTGGGCACCGAGTGCGAACTGAAAGACACATCCGAAGACGGTGGCGTGGTGCGCTGCAAAGGCCTGGATCTTCAGGGTGATGAAATCCGCAGTCATCTGGACGCCGGCATGCAGGTGACCAAGCTGTCTGTCACCTGGGACGACAACCTGTCATTCGTGCTGGACGAGGAACTGGGCATCCGTCGCCTGAAATTCGGCGACACCCTGCAGGAAAAGCTGGACGATGTGGATGCGGATGACGCCGCAGCACGCTTCGACGCCGCATTTTCACTGATGACCCTGGAGTTGGCCAGGCTGATTCCTGGCCTGCTGGAAGCCCTGGGCGGCGAAGACCGTTCCGCGATTGTGGAAGAAAGCTGAACCTGGATATTCAGTGGGACGTCTGTTCCAGGCGTTCCCGCTGCCAATCCTTCTCCGGCTCGTTCAGTACCAGCGTCAGGTCCATTACTTCCTCTTCCGTGTTGTAGTGGATCTCGAAGCCCAGATGCTCAGCCAGTTGCAGCATCGGACGATTGTCCGGTAACACATCACCCACCATCTCCACCGTGCCCTTGGCACGGCAATAGTCGATCATCTTCTGCATCAGGGCCACACCCAGTCCCTCGCCTTTCATCCTGTCGTGCACCATCACCGCGAACTCACAGCGCAGGTTGTCGGCATCGGTCCAGGTTCGCACCGTTCCCAGGGTCTCCTCCCCCTCGCCGTCCTCCCTTGGCGCATTGGCAATAAAGACCATTTCCCGGTCGTAGTCGATTTGCACCATTTGGGCCACGTCTTCACGGGAGAAGTGCTTGCGGTACTGGAAAAAACGGTAACGGATGGACTCCGGGGACTGGAGTTCATGAAACGCACGGTGCGCCGGTTCGTCTTCCGCCAGCACCGGGCGAATGATGACACGGCGCCCGGACTTCGGCAGCACGATCCACTCCTCCAGCTCCCTGGGGTACGGCTGGATAATCGGCCGCCCCGGCTTGTCCGCCAGGTCGATCGCCACGTTCACCGCAACCGTGCCCTGGTCGTTGAACAACAGCGGTGAGATCTCCAGCCCGCGAATCTCCGGAATATCGATCACAATCTGGGACAGAGTCACCAGGGTTTCCGAGACCGCGCGAATGTCCTCCTCGGGCTTCAGGCTGTGTTCTTTCAGCAACTTGTACATGTAGGTACGCCGCAATAGCTCCCTGGCCAGCACCATATTCAACGGCGGCAACGCAATCTGTCGATCCGTCATTACGTTGATATGCGCCCCCGAGGCGCCGCAGACTACCAGCGGCCCAAACAACTTGTCCCGGGTGATCCCCACACTGAACTCGATGCCACCGACGTGCTGGTAGGAACGTTGCACCGCAAAACCCAGAAAACCGCTGTCAGGGTAATGTTTCTGGTATTCGTCCATCAGGAAGCGACAGGAATCCATAATCGCCCCCTCACTGTTCAGTTTCTGAACCGTGCCCTTGTAACGGCGCTGTCCGGGGCTGAGTTCCACAAGCGGATGACAGGCCTGTTCATGGATCAGCGTGATGTCCACCGGACGACGCTCCACGGCGAAGACCTCCAGCACTTCCTCCATATCGTCGCAATACATGGTCTCGACGGCATTAATGCCGTAATTCCGGATCACGTCGCGGGCTTCCTGGTTGGACAGGTGCGCCCGACCGGAGCGAATGGCATTCACGACGATACGCCGTGTTTGGGTATGGTCGGCCAGGTGGTCGGTAAAGGACTCCGGCGTTTCGGTCAGCAACCGTTGCACGCGCTGGTGTCGCACGTGCTGCATGAACGCCATAACGGCCTTCTCAGGGTTGAAGAACGACGGTAAGCCCGCCCGATAAAACTCATCGCGGGCATCCAGCACCGTACTTTGCCCCAACCAGCAGGTGAAGACGTTCAAGCGCGTGCCCTTGGTAGCCTGAACCACCGCATCGGCAATCCGCAGGCTGTCCTCGGTCAGGCTGGGCGCGTACATCACGAGAACGTTGGCCACTTCCGGGTCTTTGGCAAGAATCTTGATTGCTTTGGCGTAGAGCTCCGGTGAGGCGGCGTAACCGAGGTCGATAGGATTCTTTCGGGTCCAGTACGGTGGCAGCAGTTCCGCCAGTGAATCGATCGACTTGCCCGACAACTTTGCCAGTTCACCACCCAGATACGCCAACCGGTCTACCGCCAGTACCCCAGGGCCAACGCCGTTGGCCATAATGGCCAGTGTTTCCCGCCGCAGGGGACGCATTCGTGTCAGCGTTTCCAGCGCATCAAACATCTGCCCCAACCCATCCACTCGCAGCACACCGGCACGCTGCAACATAGCATCGTATATGGGGTCACTCTGGGTCAGCCCGGCGGGCAGCTCGTGGGGGAACCATTCCGATTCCGGCACACGGCCGCTTTTCACGGCAATCACCGGCTTGGTGCGGGAAGCCACACGTACGGCGGACATGAAGCGGCGTGGATTGGGAATATTCTCAATGTGCAGCAATATTGCTCGGGTCTGGCTGTCCTGGGCCAGATAATCAATCAGGTCGTCGTGATCGATATCCATCCCATCGCCCAGTGTCAGGAAGTATGAGAAACCCACACCCCGGGCGAACGCCCAGTCGATTACCGAACTGGCGATGGTGCCGGACTGGCCCACGAACGCCACCTTGCCGGGAATGGCGCCCATGTGGGCGTAGGTGGCGTTCAGGCTGCGGGCTGGCACCATCAGCCCAATAGTATTGGGGCCAAGCACGCGTATGCCGGTCTCCCGCGCAGCATCGCGAACCGAATACATTAATGGCTGACCGGTTTTACTGTGGCTCCTGGACATGCCGCCGGTCATCACAATAGCCGTGCGGACGCCTGCCTCGCCCAGTCGCTTGATCATCTTCGGCACGGTATCCGGAGGGGTACAGATAATCGCCAGATCGGGGCTGAACCCCATGCGGGATACTTTCTTGACGCAGGGTACGCCGTGGACGTTGTCGTAATCGTTCTGGTTAACCACCATCAACTGGCCGGGATAACCACCACCGAGTAGGTTCCGCAGAACCATGCCACCGAGGTTGTCTGCCCGTTCCGAGGCGCCGATCACCACAATAGAAGACGGGTTGAAAAGGCTTTCCAGATAACGGGTGCTCAAGTTTCACTCCTTGATTCGAGTCGACCGGGCGTGTGTACACCTTATCTTAGGCGCTTGCCTGACGATGTAAAACGGCTATCTCCGCCATAAGACCAAAGAAACGCAGAAAGCCCGGTCTATCCCTGATAATATCGGACAAAATACAAGCACAACCAGAGTGTTCGGGACCAGTATGACAACGGGATTCTTCTCTCACGACGACTGCATGAAACACAATATGGGGGCGGAGCACCCTGAGTGCCCCGAGCGACTGGCAGCCATCACCAGTTACCTGGCCGACACCGGCCTGGGGCAAGATCTCGACTGGGTGCGACCTGACGAAGCCACCCGGGACCAGTTGCAGACCGTGCACCCCGAACGCTATCTGAACCAACTTGATCTGATGCAGCCCACCAGGGGACGGGTGTATACCGACCCCGATACCGCCATGATGCCGGACACCCTGAGAGCCGCCCGACTTGCCGCTGGCGCCAGCATTGAAGCGGTCGATATGGTGCTCAGCAGCCAGCTCACCAACGCGTTTGTGTGCGCCAGGCCACCCGGGCACCATGCCGAACGCAGTAAATCCATGGGCTTCTGCTTCTACAACAACATCGCGCTGGCCGCCATGCGGGCGTTGAACTTTCACCAGTTGGAGCGGGTAGCGATTATTGATTTTGACGTACACCAGGGCAACGGCACGGTGGATATCGTGGGCGGTGATGAACGCATCCTGATGTGTTCCAGTTTCCAGCATCCGTTCTACCCACATTCCCACGTGCATCGCCAGGCGGAAAACATCATCAATACGCCCATCCAGGCAGGCACTCCGGCAGACGAGTACCGGAAGATCGTGGAAGCAGCGTGGCTGAAACGGCTGCAGGACTTCCGCCCGCAACTGGTGCTAGTCTCCGCCGGCTTTGACGGCCACCGACTGGACCCGATGGCGGAGCTGAACCTGGAAGTAGAGGATTACCGCTGGTTGACGGAAATGATCACCAGCGTGGCCAGCGACCATGCCAACGACCGTATTGTCTCAACCCTGGAGGGTGGCTATCATTTGAGGGCGCTGGCCGAGAGTGTCAACGCTCACCTTGAGGTGCTCAACGCCATCCACTGAGATTGCCGCGCGCAATGTCAGGTATTTGGCGTTGCGGCCTCGTAGCCATTGGCTTGCTGCAGGTCCGGCCGTTCGCCTTCCCGCTGAAGGCGAATTGTGGTGCGCCGGTTGTCTGCCGCGCGGCGTGATACCGGGTATTGGTCCGCATGGGCCCTGGTGGTCACGAGATCAGCATCAATGCCCTGCCCGATCAGGTAATCCGCCACCGCATTGGCCCGCTCTTCGGACAACGCGCGATTGTCGATACGGCTACCGCTGCTGTCGGTATGCCCATCCACGAACACCCTTTCCACCGTGGAATCTGCCTGGATGTACATCACAATGTTGTCGAGAAACCGACGGTCAGCTTCAGACAGGCTGGTGCTGCCTGACGCAAAGGAAATGCGGGACCGCTTGATCTGATCGTAGTTGACCGGCAACAGGCCGGCGGTGCAGCTTCGATAACCAGAGAACTGGCCCGCAAAGTTAATGTTGGACACTTTCACCCGAACCAGGCTGCCGTCGTACCAGGACTCACGCGTAACCGTTGGGTCCATCCCCTCCAGCAGGCTCTGGACAAGCACCATGGCGAGGCGTGACTCGAGCATCAGCGGCCGACGACTGTCGTCCACGTTAACCCGACCAAGGGGACGGGGGGCGGTTCCCGGGCGCCATGACGGCGCTTCCATCACCAACTGAGCCTGACCAGGACGCATGAGCGGCGTTTCCGACTCCAGAAAGAAGGACAGCGACTCACCCGCCTTGTGGCGGAATACGGCACGGCCGTAGCCCGGAACCTGATGCACTAAAGTACACTCGAATACGGACTCCGACAGGTACCACTGGCTGTTCTCGATACCCGCGCCAAAGGTGGCGGCCTGCACCGCAACAGAGCCTGCCGTCAGTGCACCAATCGCACTGGAAACCACTGCACCACGCAGGAAGGCGGAAATTCGTGCCATACCATCCATCCGTCAGAAAAGATTCACTACCCTCGTAACGGCCGAAGTCAGTCTTTCTTTAGGACGCCCGCCAAAACAATCGCTGTCGGCTTCTGATATAATTTCGCCAGATTTTTTCTTTCAGGGGTTCACGTTTGACGGGCCCCAGCAGATCCCGGAACCGTAAATGACCGAACAACTGATCATCACCCGTCCTGACGACTGGCACCTCCACGTGCGGGACGGCGACATTCTCAAGGACGTCGTACCCGCCACCGCCCGTTGCTTTGGCCGCGCCATCATCATGCCAAACCTGGCGCCACCGGTGACGGAAGCCGAACAGGCCATGGCTTACCGTAGCAGGATACTGGCCGCAGCCGGCGACACCGGGTTCGACCCGCTGATGACGCTGTACCTCACAGAAACCACTACGCCTGCGCAAATCAGGGATGCCAAGGCTGCGGGCGTGATTGCCGCCAAACTGTACCCGGCTGGCGCCACCACCAACTCCGCATCCGGTGTGACCGACATCCGCAACATTTATCCGGTACTGGAGGCCATGAGTGACTGCGGCATGCTGTTGCTGGTCCACGGCGAAGTCACCGACGCAGAGATCGACATCTTCGACCGGGAAAAGATCTTCCTCAAGCGCGTACTGGCGCCGACCATGGAGGCGTTTCCGGATTTGCGGGTGGTTCTGGAGCACATCACCACCGCCGATTCAGCCGAATTCGTGCGTGACCATGACGGTGACAATCTGGGTGCCACCATCACGCCGCAACATCTGATGTACAACCGCAACCACATGCTGGTCGGCGGCATTCGCCCTCACCTGTATTGTCTGCCCATCCTCAAACGCAACCGGCACCAACAGGCGTTAAGGGATGCAGTGGTCAGCGGAGACCGCCGCTTCTTCCTGGGAACGGATTCTGCGCCGCACTCGAAAGACAAGAAAGAAACCGCCTGTGGCTGCGCCGGCTGCTATTCAGCGTTCAGCGCCATGCCCCTGTATGCGGAGATTTTCGAAGACCTGGGTGTGCTGGACAAACTGGAGGCCTTTGCCAGCTTTAATGGCGCCGATTTCTATGGCCTGCCCAGAAACAGCGATACCATCACGCTAGTGAAAGAATCCTGGGAGATGCCCGACGAACTGCCCCTGGCTGACGGTACCATCGTGCCTTTGAAGGCCGGCGAAAGCCTGAGATGGCGGCTTGTCTGAACATCAGCCGACCAACCGTTCCCTGTTAATCGTTCCTTATCAATCATTTGTGTACCAGGCCGGCAACCCTGGCCAGAGACTCCAGGAGTTTAAGTGACTGAAGAACATAAAGAACCGCATCCCATGTCCCGCCGCTTCCGTGGTTTCCTGCCGGTTGTGGTGGATGTGGAAACCGGCGGCTTCAATCCTGAGAAGGACGCCCTGCTGGAGATCGCTGCGGTCATACTGACAATGGATGAGGACGGCTGGTTGAAGCGGGCTGAAACCCACGTTCAGCAGATCGACCCCTTCGAGGGCGCCAACCTGGAGCAGTCTGCGCTGGACTTCACCGGTATCGACCCGTGGAACCCGGAGCGGGAAGCCGTTCCGGAACGAGAAGGCATGAGCGAGATTTTCGGGCCCATCCGCAAGGCGGTCAAAGCCCACGATTGCAAACGAGCCGTGCTCGTTGGCCACAACGCAACCTTCGACCACAACTTTGTGTTCGCCGCTGCCCTGCGTTCAGACATCCGCCGCAACCCGTTTCATCCGTTTTCCACCTTCGACACGGCAACGCTAGCTGGCCTGGCCTACGGCCATACCGTACTGGCGCAAGCCTGCAAGCTGGCGGGCATTCCGTTCAGCAACAAGGAAGCGCACTCGGCCGCCTATGACGCAGAGAAAACCGCAGATCTGTTCTGTGGCATCGTCAACCGCTGGCGCGAAATCGGTGGCTTCCCACCGCCGCCCATACCGGACGACACAGAAGAGGCACCTTGATAGACAGCCACAAAAAACCCCGCGCGAAGCGGGGTTTTTTTGATCTCCAAGGGCAATACTACCAGTAAATACCCCGCATGATCGCCGCAAAGGCCACCTGCTCGGAGGACACCTTCGGCTTCTCGCCGGAACGGCTGCCGGCAGCGGCCGGAGAGTCCGGGAACATGCGGTAACCCGTGTTCATCACGATCTCGCCCATCTTCGGCGCCAGCGCCTGCATGACCTGGGCAAAAATGCCCAGACGCGTGGCGATGCGCTTGGGACGGTAAACAATGGCATCCGCCACCATTTCCGCCGCTTCGTCCGGTGTCAGCGTGGGCACCGAGTCGTAGATTTTGGTGGGCGCGATCATCGGCGTTTTCACCAACGGCATGTTGATGGTGGTGAAGGTCACGTTGCGATCCGACCACTCCGCCGCCGCACAACGGCTGAAGGTATCCAGCGCTGACTTGGACGCGACATAGGCCGAGAAACGGGGCGCGTTGGTCAACACACCGATGGATGAGATATTGACCACGTGCCCGCGACGACGCTCCAACATAGCCGGAGCAAAACCCATGATCAGGCGAACGGAGCCGAAGTAGTTCAGCTGCATGGTACGCTCGAAATCGTGGAAACGGTCGAACGAGAGCGCCAGTGAGCGACGGATGGAACGGCCTGCGTTATTGACCAATACGTCCACATGGCCGTGATTGTCCAGCACCGTTTTCACGAACCGGTCGCAGTCATCCATGTCGGCAAAGTCACATTGGTAGGCATGAACGTTGCCGCCTCGGGCTTCCAGTTCAGCAGCCACCTCCATCAGGCGTTCTTTCTTGCGCGCGCCAATCACCAGGATAGCGCCGGCATCCGCCAGTTTTTCGGCTGTCGCCAGACCGATACCGGAGGTACCACCGGTGATCACACAGACCTTTCCTTCCACGGTGCCACGTAGGGTGCGGTCCTTGAACAGGTCAGGGTCCAGGTTACGCTCCCAGAAGTCCCACAGAACCGCTGCATAGCTTTCCAGGCGCGGCACGACGATACCGGTGTCCTTGAGGACTCTTTCTGTCTCACGGGCGTCAAACCGTGTGGGATAATTGATAAACGACAACACCGAAGGCGGAATGCCCATGTCGTCCAGCAATGCGGTAGTCAGACGCTTAACGGGCGGCAGATTCTTCAGGCTCTGGCGGATAAACGGCGGCACAAACCCGAACATGCGCGAGTCGATCCGCATCGCCATACGGGGAGCATGACCGGCTTCGGAGAAAATATTGAGAATCTCGCCCACTTTGTACGGATCGGAATCCACCAGATGGAAGCAGTTACCGTCCTCCCCTTTCAGGTGCGCGATGTGGTCCATGGCGTTCACCACGAAATCCACCGGCACGATGTTCAGGCGCCCGCCCTCGATGCCGATCGTCGGCACCCACTGGGGCAGTGCGTGGCGGATTTTCTGGATCATCTTGAAGAAGTAATAGGGCCCGTCGACCTTGTCCATCTCACCGGTCTTTGAGTGACCAACCACCATACCAGGGCGGTAAATCCGGAACGGAACGGTGCAACTCTCGCGAACCACCTTTTCAGATTCGTGCTTGGTCAGCAGGTAGGGATGGTCGAGCTTTTCCGCCTCCTCGAACATATCCTCGCGGAAGGTGCCCTTGAACAGGCCAGCCGCCGCGATGGAGGAAACATGATGGAAGCAACCGGCTTCCATAGCGGCTGCCGCATTGACGGCACTGTGGGTGCCCTCGATGTTCGTGGCCTGCTGGGACTTTTCGTCCGCCCCCATGTCATACACCGCAGCAAGGTGGAAGAAATGATCAACGTTACCCTTGAGCGATTTCATCGTCTTGGCATCGATGCCCAGGTTCGGGCTGGTAAGGTCGCCGATCACTGCTTTCACCCTGGACTCATCCGCGCCCCAGCGCTCCCTCAACGTGTCCAGTTTTTCCTGTGATTGCTCGCGCACCAGAACATGCACTGTGCCACCGCGAGCCAGCAGTTTTTCAACGAGAAAACGGCCGATAAATCCGGTGCCACCCGTCAGAAAGTAATTCATTGATAGTCCACCCTGCTTGTTGCTCAGTTGTTGTCTTTTTCCTTTGTTGTCATCGAGAGTATTAGACCAAAGTCTTATACCGCCGATGCACGCCGGCATTGTACTTAATTGCAACACTCATGTATCGATTTTTTTTAGAGTATTTACTCTGTAAGTTCTTGTTTTAATTAGAGCGTTTACTCTAGTTCATGCATGCAATACACGCCGGAACCTGTTCGGTTAACCGACACGCTGAAATTGAGACTAGCACAAGGTGGGCAGGCTGCCCGCAAATCCTTACCATTACCGGAAGGAAATGAAACCTGACGGTGGCGGTGACATAATCGGAACCTTCAACGGCAGTTTCTGTCTCTATACTCTTTACACACTTTCTACATTTCCCGCACTTCGGAATCCGGAACATGCACAAAGACGATCCCAACGCTGAACGCTACATTGCCATTGCACGTGCCTGTCTGAAGGCCATCAACGACACAGCCGCCGACGCCGGCACCCGGGAACAGAAAATCCAGGCGGTGTATCAGGCCATTGATCACGCCTTTCAGGCCGAATTTGCGGATTATCGCCAGTCCGTTGCGGTGATGGGGACAGTTCTTGAGCGCATCGCCTCTGGCCAACTCGATGCCGATGCAGCCGCCAGCCTGGCGAAGAAAACCCTGGATCAACAACCGGAAAGTACCCGTAACGCCCTGATTCATTAACGTTTCAACGTAAAGAGAGACTGTATGCACCCTGGCATCCATGGATTTGCCCAAGGTTTCCTTGGCCTGAAGCAAGGATTTCTCCTGGCGCTGGTACTGGCCTTCAGTTCGGTTGCCCTGGCGAGCCAGTCGCCCGTAAAAAGCCCGAACGACGACAACCTGTACCGTTATGTGCAGTTGGACAACCAACTGCGGGTGCTTCTGATTTCCGCGCCGGGCTCCGACAAAGCCGCAGCATCCATGAACGTTGCCGTCGGCAGTGGCGATGACCCCGCCAACCGCGAAGGCCTCTCTCACTTCCTTGAACACATGTTGTTCCTGGGCACGGAAAAATACCCTGACCCTGGCGAGTACCAGAAGTTCATCAAAAGCCATGGTGGCAGTCACAACGCATTCACCGCATTCCAGGACACCAACTACTTCTTCGACGTACAGGCCGAGCATCTGAAGGAAGCCCTGGATCGCTTCGCCGAGCAATTTTCAGCGCCACTGTTCACGCCAGAACTGGTGGATCGCGAACGCCGCGCCGTGCACTCGGAGTACAGCTCGAAACAGAAAGACGACAGCCGTCGCTTCTACTCCGTTAAAAAGGCCGTCAGCAATCCCGACCACGCGTTCCATCAGTTTGCCGTCGGTAACCTGACTACCCTGGAAAACACCGAAGAGCGCCCCCTGCGCCCGGACCTGATCGACTTCTGGAAAGCCCATTACTCGTCCAACCTGATGACGCTTGCCGTCTACGGCCCGCAATCGCTGGATCAGCTCGAGGCCATGGTACGAGGCCGCTTCGACCGCATCGAAAACCGCAACCTGAACGCGAAGGTCCACGACGAGCCACTGTTCAGCCCAGGCACCCTACCCGCCCGCGTGCATGCGGATGCGCTGAAGGATATCCGCAACCTGACGCTCACCTTCCCCATCCCGTCTCAGGAAGACCACTACCGCGACAAGCCGGCCAACTACGTTGCCAGCCTGCTTGGCCACGAAGGCCCGGGCAGCCTGTTTGACGTGCTGAAGAAGGCTGGCCTGGTGGAAAGCCTGTCCGCAGGTAGCGGCATGGATACCGGCCAGGAAGCCACCCTGGAACTGAACATGGCGCTGACCCCGGAGGGCCTTGATAATCAGGAAACCATTCTGGAACTGACCTTTGCCTACATCGACAAGGTGCGCGAGGAAGGCATTTCCCGCTCTCGTTTCGAAGAAATGAAACAACTGGCACAGATCGATTTCCGTTTCCGTGAGAAGAGCCAGCCAGTGCAGGAAGTGATGCATCTGTCGCGACAGATGCGGCATGTGGCGCCAGAGGACGTACTCCAGGCGCCATGGATGATGGAAAGCTATGCACCCGATAAATACCGGAACATTCTGAACCGGCTTACTCCGGATAACGTGCTGGTGTCCGTCCTGGAAACAGAACCGAACCTTGAAGACCCCAACCTGACCCAGTGGTACGACGCCGCCTGGAAACTGAAGCCCCTCGCCATCCGGGACATTCGGCAACGGGACGACAACCCCATGGTGTCCAGGCTGGCCCTGCCGCTCGACAACCCTTTTATTCCCGAAGAACTCGACATGATCGACGGCGCAACCATGGAGCAGCCCGTTTCCATGGGGACCGTCAGTGGCATGGAGGTCTGGTACGCCCGGGACACCCGGTTCGAGACGCCGAAGGCCAATGTGTACCTAAGCCTGCGAACCCCGGCGACACGGGCATCCGCTCGCAGCAATGTGCTGTCGTCGCTGTTGGTGGATGCCATCAACACCAACGTGAACGCATGGGCCTATCCCGCCCAGCTGGCGGGACTCGACTACAGCATCTACCCCCACCTTCGGGGCATAACCGTCCGCGTCGGCGGTTACAGTGACAAACTCCACACCCTGATGGCCCGCATCCTGACCCAGGTAGCGGACCCCACACTCACCGAGCAACGCTTCCGCATTGCCCGGCAAAACATGATCGATGGACTGCTAAACAAGGCCAAGGAACGGCCTGTGCAGCAGACCTCTGAACGCATTCAGAGCCTGCTGATCGAGGGCGCCTGGAGTACAGAAGAGAAGCTTAAGGCCGCCCGGGAAGTCACGCTGGATGAACTCAAATCCTTCGCCGAGGCGTTCCTGGCCCAGGTCGACCCGGTGATGCTGGCACACGGCAATATGACACAAGCGTCCGCCCTTAACCTCACCAATCGTATCCATGCCATGGTGCTGGACGACAGTGAGCTGACAACGGTCGAGCGCAGCCGCGTTCGGGCCTTACCGGAAGGTGAAACCCTGTTACCGCTGGAGGTAGACCATCCGGACACCGGCTATACCCTCTATGTACAGGGCGATAACACCGGCTTTGAGGAACGCGCCGTATTCCGCCTGCTGGGGCAGATTATCAGCAGCCCGTTCTATGAAGAGCTCCGCACCAATCGCCAGCTTGGCTATATCGTTTACGCTACCCCGTTCGAAATGCTGGAAACCCCGGCGCTGGGCTTCGTGGTGCAATCCCCGGAAGCCAGTGGCGACCAGATCGACCAAGCGGTGCGGGAATTTTCCAAGGCTTTCAAGGACACGTTATCCAACCTCTCGGAGCAGGACCTGGCGCGAGAGAAACAGGCTGTCATCAGCCAACTGATGGAACAGGATCGGCAACTTGGTGAGATTTCGGAGCGTTACTGGCGTGAAATCGACCGCGGCGCGACCGACTTCAAATCAAGGGAGAAACTGGCCAAGGCGATACAACGCGTGAGCCGGGAAGCCCTGGTTAATACTTTGCAAAAGCAGGTCATTGACCGTAAACAGGCACTGCAGGTGTTCACTACAGCCGAGGCAAAAAACAACGCCAGCGCGGTTGAGCTGTTGCTGCAACGCAGCGCTGTTCCCGACGCCTGATCAGCTCTCAACCTGAGGACTGGCCCGTGAACCGGTGCCAGTCTTCGGGTTCATCCACGTCCCATCGTTGCGGAAGCAACCTGAATGACAAACCCGCTTGCGTAAGGCGGTCACAGGTTTGCGACAACGCCTTTTCCGTTCCCCAGGCCACGTCGGCCAGCATGCCCGGGAGGACCCGGCGAGCACCGATGAGTACATAGCCGCCGTCCTCCGACGGCCCCAGTACCACGTCCACCTCGTCCAGCGCAGCCACGGCTGTTCGCACGTAGTCCGCATCCACGGAGGGGCAATCACTGCCCACAATCATCGCCTTGCCAAAGCCACGCAACCCTGCGTCCAGTGCCTGTGACATGCGTTCCCCAAGGATGTCGCCCTCCTGTACAGCCTGAGCAACGCCGTGAACGTCAAGCCGTTCCAGTACAGGAGCAGCACCCGTGGGCGCATTCTCCAGCGCCCGGTCCCACAGGAACTGGACGGTATAACCACTGGCCACCAGATTATCGAGCACGGCCAGACTGAGCCTGACGTGTGCCGCCATAGCGCCCTCGGCGCCCAGTGCCGGCATCAGACGGGTTTTCACCCTGCCCGCCTCCGGCCACTTGGAAAACTGCATAACCAGCACTGAAGCATCAGGATTGACGGGCATTACGAACATCCGACCGGTAGAGGGTAACAAGGGTTTCCGGCGAGTCGCCGCGCCAATAGCGCCAGCGCAATCGCCACATCAGCAGGATGGTACGCCAGGCACCTTGCTGTTCCCAGCGCCGGCTATCCGTGACCACGGGATCGGTAATACGGAAAGGTCGTGACACCAGTCTCAGACGAGACGATAGTTCCACATCCTCCATCAACGGCATCTCTTCAAAGCCACGCAAGGCCTCGAACACCGGCCGACGCACGAACAGAGCCTGGTCGCCAGTAGCGATACCCGTCAGCCAGGAGCGTTGATTCATGAACCAGGCGATCACCCGGTACAGCACTCTCTTGCCGCTGAGACGCACATCAAACCGCCCCCATGCCTTACGGCTTGCATTAAATTGCTCCAGTGCCGCCAGCGCAGAATCCGGTAAACGGGTATCAGCGTGCAGGAACAGAAGGACATCGCCACGGGCTGCTTGTGCGCCGGCGTTCATTTGCGGCGCCCTTCCACGGCCACACTGGATGACACGGTCACAATGACCCTGCGCCAGCCTGGCTGTTCCATCATCACTGCCACCGTCCACCACAATGACTTCATGGCCCGCCGCTCTGAGCGGCTGCAGATGATCCAGGGTGTCGCGAATGGTGGCGGCTTCCTGCCAAACAGGCACAATAACGCTTAAACGCAACGGCTGGGGCGGTGTCTTGGAAGTGTGCTGTGCTGGTGTCTTCAATGCGCCTGGTATCCCCTGTGCCCGATCAAACCGGTAGCTGCCTCGCCTCAATAAACTGTTTCAACGCTACCGCATTATTATGATCTGTATCCTTGGCTGCAAATACCAGCGTGATTCGTTCGTGCTTATCAACGTAGGATGCCAGAGTGCACAGGTCCGCACGATCGGACGATGCCAGTTCCTGCAGGTACTTTTCACGAAACCCGTCCCATCGGGCCGGGTCATGGCCAAACCACTTACGCAATTCAGTGGATGGGGCCAAATCCTTCAACCACTCGGCCAGACTGGCCTTTTCCTTGGCAACGCCTCTCGGCCACACCCGGTCAACCAACAGCCTCGGACCATCAGAACGGGCCGGTTCATCATAGGCACGCTTCAACCGAATTTCTGTCATAGCGATCTCCTTCTATTCCGGAAGTATTCCCGCAAGCCCTTGAGACACATCACTCAGCCCGCTATCATACCCGCCTTCTGACGATCAGCCCCCGTAGCTCATCTGGATAGAGCGTCCCCCTCCTAAGGGGAAGGTAGCAGGTTCGAGTCCTGCCGGGGGTACCAACTACCCTTCCATCAAGATCCACCAACCTCCACAACCTACCGTTTTTAAACATTTTTTACCTCACCCCTAGTCCATAAACATCCATTGAAATCCATGCTCAGCCACAACCTTTGGGGGTACATTTGGGGGTGCAAACTGAAACACACCCCGTTATAGTAAGTTTTATACCCCCAACCGCTGCAGGATACCCCCAATGGCGACGGACAAGCTGACCGACAGACAGATCAAATCTGCCAGCTTCGAAAAGTACGGCAAACGCACAAAGCTCTCAGATGGTGCAGGCATGTACCTGTATATCCAGCCGTCGGGCAAGTATTGGCGCATGAAATACCGATTCGGCGGCAAAGAAAAAACGTTGGCGCTGGGGGTATACCCAGACGTTCCACTGAAGCTTGCCCGGCAGAGGCGCTCTGACGCAAGAGCATTAATCGCTGACGGCATAGACCCCAATGAGATCAAAAAGCAGGAAAAAGCCGCCGAGCAGGAGAAAAGCGACACCTTTAAGGTTGTTGCGGAAGAATGGCTGAAGCTGAAAAAAGGAGAGCTCTCCGAAGGCACCTTGAGAGTGGCACGCAGAAGGCTGGAAACCTGGGCCTACCCGAAACTCGGCCACTTGCCCGTCGCAGACATCAAGCCTGCCAAAGTTCTGGAAACACTTCGCGAAATCGAGAACCAGGGTAAACACGAGACCGCGCACCGCATCCGTCAGCGCATTGGTGAGATCTACCGGTACGCCATCGCCGAAGGCCGAGCAGAAACAGATCCCACGTCAGCTCTACAGGGTCTACTCAAGACAGTTCCCACACGAAATAGAGCGGCAATTACAACACAGGCCGAACTCGGTTCTCTGTTAAAGGCCATTGAGGCCTACGGTGGCCACGCCTCCACCAGAGCAGCACTGAAGCTAGCCCCTATGCTCTTCTTGCGCCCTGGCGAACTCCGCAATGCTGAGTGGACGGAGATAGATCTCGAATCCGCCACCTGGGTTATCCCGGGAAAACGGATGAAAGGCACGCTCAAAGCAAAACGAGCCGGTCAAGTACCGGATCACATTGTTCCTCTACCGAGGCAGGCTGTGTCAGTACTGAAAGAGCTCCACACAATTACAGGCGGTAAAAATCTGGTATTCGAATCCACCCGCGTCGGCCGCCCCCTCTCTGAAAACACTATCAATGTCGCATTGAGATCGATGGGGTTTGATGGAAACACAATGGTTGGTCACGGCTTTCGTGCTACCGCGTCCACGTTACTTCACGAGCATGGCTGGGACCATCAGGTTATTGAGCTCCAACTCGCACACAAACAGAGAGATCAGGTGGCTGCCGCATACAATCGATCCGCTCGTTTAAAGGACCGGACTATGATGATGCAAGCATGGGCTGACTACCTGGACAAGCTACTCAATCAAGCTTGACCTATTCCCAACCCCGGCTTGAGCCTAGTGAGGTATCTTTTCCTCACTTCGTCCTCTTGCTCGTAGGTAAGGGATACTCGGTCATGGGCGGAAATACCTGCACTTACTTCAAGCTCGCACAACCTCTGAAGCGCCGCTTTCATCTCATTTTCTGATCGCAAAGCCTTCGCCCGCCAGGTAGCCAGCTCCACTTTGAGCTCCTCGTTTTTTCGCCCTAGATAAGATTCTTCAGTCCTCCTCTCAACAGCCGTAACCTTCTTAGAAAACCGTCTCGCCAACTCCTCTTTGTCATCTCGAAGTTCCTCTGCACATTTACGCTTCAGCTCGTCCATTTTCAGGATCAACGACTCGAGCATCGCAACTTTGGTCATATCCTCGTCTTTCGCCAATTTGGCGAGCGCTGAATTGGCGGTCTTAGACAAGTGAAACTGAACAGGCTTCTTCTTCGGGTCTTTTCTCCGATCTCGAGAAGAGTGCGCCCTCTTCATCTTCTCCAAAATGGGGGCATATCCCTTCTCGTCAGCGGCAATGTCTACAATCAAATAGCGAAAGAACGAAGCATCACGATCATTCACCCAAGATGAAGGATAAACGCCTCGCTCCGTCAAATAATTGATCCCCCACTCAACCTCCTTCTCATCTTTCAGATTCAACCAACCAAAATACTGTTTCAGCCAATTCTTCATAGCTTCTCAATGAACCTCGATGGTTAACTCTCCGCCCACACATACTCGCTGCAATTTAAACAGGAATGCTAAGACGTGGAACAAACACATTAAATTAAGCATTACATTAAGTCTAACTACTTAGTCTCTAACAAGTGCTACACTAAGTATAAATTACGAGGTTTTACCTATAGGTATTTTTTAAGACGCTTATTCGGCAAAAGGATTGTATAACGTGCGGCTTTGCATCACTCAAATCTCGGACAGTATAGGACCGGAAACACGTTTTTTCCTTTTAAGATTTTTTATGACAGATGCCTTAGGCCTGCCAGGAGTACTCAGGGTTGAGGACGTTGCCAAAAAATTGGTGATGGGTCGCAGCCAAACGGGAAAGGCGCTAAAGGAGCTGACCGAAGCAAGATATCTGTCAGTAACGCCTGTGGCTCAGCCCGGGAAGGGCCGGCCAAAGAGTCGATACGACGTGACGACTAAGTTGAAGGCAGCGCTAGATGCTTCGAGCACTATCCCATTGCCCCATCACCGGCTCATTGAGAGCTTGATCGCCCCAGATAAAGGTTCAAGCGCTACAGACCGGAGACATCAACTCAAAATTCCATCCCGACTACTGCTTGCAACGCTTCTTGCGCTTTCGGACGAAAAGGGAGTCGTCAGAGATGCAGGCATATCTACCCTAGTTGTTCACACAGGAATGGGACCAGACCGAATTCGGAACCATATTTCCAAACTTCGCGAGCTTGGATACATTCGCCGAGTCGTTCCAGGAGTGTCCAGCAGCAGGTTGTTTGGAACAGTGGGAAGCGCATACATTCTGAATCTGAAGCATGACAGCTACAGAGAGTCTGCATACTCTGGGACCTTATGGCTCATAACACTCAGTGCTGAAGATTATCGCCAACTACCATTCGAGGCTCACAGGCTGGTAAAACTTGCCAGGACATCTGGTGGGAATTCTCTCCAATCACTCTGCCAAACTCAGAGAGGCCTCGAAGATCTTAGGATCGATTACGATCCTAAGAAATTTCACTCATTCGCGTCGCGACTAATTGAGGCCGATCCTTATCGTCTTGCCCCAAGACTTCAGTTCGAGCTGGAAATGACGGCATCGAAGATTTTATCAGAGTTGGGTGAGACGCTTTCTTCAGCCACCCTTACTGTGGACGAACAAATCCAGGAGCAATATTTTGGCGCCTCTGTTGCACCAAAAAAGTTATTTGAGGGCGAGGATGAAGCTCGCACATCACTGCTGAATGTTCTTTATCAGCTCGCCTGGCAGATGGCAAAGGAAAGGCGGGACCTCATAGCTAGCCTCAATAGCCGAGGAACGAGTTATTTACTACATCACCCTCCCGGCAAGCTGAACCCAATGACACAACTTCCGGGCAGCAAATACTTCGCAGTAGAGTCCATTTGCGATGCCACTGAAAAGTCGAGCATCGTTGATATTGCTATCAATCCGGACCAACCTCACCTATCGACCCGTACAGAGTTTAGCCACCATTCGCTTGAAAGCGCCATTTTGCGTCGTTTTGGTCTCGGGTAAGAGCAACCCCAGCATGATCATTCATCCACTCCGGTCCTCTGAGAACATTACACAGCTAGAGCGAGACCTACCGACCCCGACAGACCACCATCCATAGAACGACATCGGCGTCCAATCATTTCTTACAGGGTTTGGCAATACTCTGAACGCAACTGTTTCGGAGAATCCACATGCGAATCCTCAGACTGCAAGATGTCATCAGCTATACCGGTCTCGCCCGTTCGACAATTTACAAATATGTCGATGAGGGCTCTTTCCCAAAACCGGTGCCTCTCGGAGGCCGTTCTGTCGGTTGGGTTGAATCCGAGGTTCAGACATGGATCAAGCACGCCATCCGAAGGCGAGATAACGCCTGAACCAGGAAAGCGTACACAACCCACCAAGTCTTCCATCTAAATATCTATTATTAGGCAACTACTGAACATCCGAAAAACATTACATATCAATACCTAACACCAATAATCCGAAGGGTTTCGTCGCAAAAAAAGCATGATGAAGCCCTATTTCACCATTTCAGTCAGATAAATCCGTATCACCGCATGAGAGCCTAACCAATGACCTTTCTTAACAATAACGACGCGCTTCTTGAACACCTCACCACTCTCAAACGCCAAGCAGAGCAGGTTGGTCGAATCTTACTCAGCAACCCTCTAACTGAAAGCGCGGGTAAACGAATCTTGGAATGCGCTGAACAAGTACTCATCACTCCCCGCGATCAACTTAAAACTAAGCCGATAACGTTCTACTGCCAACATAGACAATGCCCCATTTGCCAATGGCGACGATCAGATAGGGCTCGAGCCAAAATGCACGGGCTCTTTGACGTGAATCCCGGACTTGCCGACGGAAAGTGGCTTTTCCTCACACTTACAGCGAGAAATTGTCAGACGTGGAATCTCCGAGAAACGCTGAAAAGAAGGGCGAAAGCCTTCAAGCGCTTGACGAGAAGGAAGTTCTGGCGAGAAAACGTACTGGGTGCAATTCGCTATACCGAGGTTGATGTCGGGCAGGAAGAGCCCGATACAGCGCACCCGCATTTTCATTGCTTATTGCTAGTTAGGCCCTCTATGTTTGAGGGCAAAAACTACTTGTCAGAAGAGCGGTGGCGCGATGCGTGGGGCCAGGCACTGCAGGAGGGCTATCTACCAAGACTAGAGGTAAAGCGTTTACAGGGCACTCCAGACCAAATCCGCTCCCAAGTCGTTGCAGTTTCTGGCTATTCAACGAAAGCACGAGCCGGAGTACCAGACGCTAGATGGCTGATATCCACTACTCAGCAACTTAAAGGGGAGCGACTCATTCAGACATCGGGAGTATTGAGCGATATTGCGCAGCATCTCAACAGCGAAGACGTAGTCGACGCTGATTGCTCTCCGCCCCTACGGCAAGCGTTGCAGGGACCGACGTTCCGTTGGGACCATCGAAGTGGATATTATTATTCTGTTTGACCGATTCCCCCGTCTTAATCTGATCGCGGATAAAGTAGTCCAGACCAGTATCTACCATAGACCGGGGTAGATACTGGTAGAGCTCAAATCCACTGACTTCAGTTAGGTGCCTCTAGCGCCGGCGCTCTATTCTGCTCACAGTGGATAGCATCTCCTGAAGAGATCTTCTCTTGCTCGGAGTCGATGGAATCACCACCATTTCCCGCGAATCCGGCGAGAACAATTTTCCATGCTTTCGACCCCGTTTGAATATCCAGCCATCACGAACGAGGTGTTTTGTATACAGATTAATGTCCTTATCCGAAGAGAACTTCATACGGTACCTCCGGCTTCATTCGAATACCGAGAGAGAAACCGCTCCGGATTAAAGTTCACCTGCTCAAAAGCTTTCTGAACACCAACCTCCAGAATTGGCTGGCTGTACTTATATCCTGCTGAACATGGCGAGTTCTGGAAAAAGCGACCCTGAGGATCGATCATGATGTAGGACTCAACCATGTCCTGATTGTCCTCAACAACGGCAATCCGGTGATAACGCCAATGGCGCTCCACGAACGACTGAAACTTCTTCTCATTGATGGTCATGGACCGATCTGTAACCGGCAGAGCTCTGAGTATCTTCCACTTATCCGGTTGCAACAGGCTGATCAGATCCGAAAAATCATCCTCCCAGTTCACCCGATTTACCACGGTGTTGAGCTTGATCTTGATTGCAGGGTTTCGTTCTCTAATCGCGTCGACAGCACTCTGCAGCTGCCTGAGATCCAGAAAATCCCCTTTTGAGTTCAGGCGGCCAATGAGCTGATTACTAAGGGCATCGCCCGAATCGATGCTGATACCAAGGACCTCTAAGCCCGACCCGATCCTGCGAGCAATCCGCTCAGTGAGAAGCGACCCATTCGTTATCAGGGAGGCCTTCAGCCCTACCCTACTCGCGAACTTGACGGTCTCTTCGACAACAGAGGGAAACAATAGAGGTTCTCCTCCCGCGATATTCAACCGCGTATTGGCCCAAGCCATTTTCCAGGCCAAAGGATTCCTCGAATTGATCGGATCGAAGAACTCCCGAAGCTCCAACAACAGCTGATGTATCTGATATTCTTGGCGGATCAGATCTTTGACATCTTGATCGCGCTGCCAATGCGCGTAGCAATAACGGCACGAATAGTTGCAGGCTTCGGTCAGATGCCAGTTGATAACTAGCTGTTTCGGATCGTGAGCACTGTAGTACAGCATCGTTGACTCTCCTCGGTTTAACGAAATGAGAGCCAACAATAAATTTAGGTTGGTTGGGTTAGTGGAAAACGCTTTCCCGCCCCATGGATGGAAGCAGTTTTGAGCAATATTCCCTCGAAAGAGTCAGTCCTAGCCTTCATTCGAGACGTATTCCAGGCAGGACCAGCCGACAAAAAAAGAAAAGAGTTCGAGCAACTTCGCAGGCAGAGCAACATCCAGCTCAAGACGACAGAAGATTATGTAGATGAGATTTTGTCCGCTCTCGGCTTGGATGAAGTTGCTCAGTTACAAGCCCGAGAGCTCTTTTTTCGTTGGTCCGAAGTCAATAACTTTCTCGAACGTAACATATGGGTTTCACATTCAATACCCAGACACATCATTTGGCTGATGGCGACACACGTCTACGCTCCAGGCCTTGGCAGGCACCTTGCGTTCTGGGACTCAGTCCAAAAAACTGATCCCGGAATGTCTGGAGGGCGCTTTTGGTTTCTTCCGTCGGTAATGTCGGAAAGCGATGTGAAACTGACAATGCCGGTTACCCAAGTTCTGAATTGGCTTCTAGACTCACTCTCATGTTCGCTGGACGAGCTTGCTCAGGTCCTTTCCAACTCCCTCACCATAACGGGCCGAGAGAAAGATACGGCCGCAGACTTTAGAGCCATTCGTAAAACGCTACGGAACTGGCATGCCGCGACAAGCACCCCTGGAGTCAACAAAATCCTGGAGCTCTTTAACAGCAGACTGAATCTTCCCTTCAACGGCACTTTCGATTGGGATGACAACCAGAGCCTAAACGACAACTTTAACAGAGCAAAGGCTTTCGTAAATCAAAAGGGTCTGTCAGCCAAAGTGTTGAGTATCGAAACCCCGATTCCTGAGGCAACAGTCAAAGAACTCCTGGAAAACCCACAGCCGGGGACCGCAGAGAAAGAGTACTTTTGCTACCACCTTACCCGGCGCTATCACACTCCAGACACGCGAACCATCCGCAAACGTCTTCTCTATGCCAGGGCACTTCAAGCCACGTATTTTAAGCTTGCAGGAGCCATCGGAGTCCCAAAAGAGGCGCAGAAACTACCCAACCCCTCAATCAACCCTGCGATCCAGGTAGTTTCCATTTTTCAGATTGCATACAACCTGACAATTGATAGTTGCAGGAAATCCGAGGATGAGCGAAACGAATACGAGCTGTTCATCAAGTCGATAGAAGAACGATATCCTCTGGAAGCTCACACAACATTTCTGTCGCTGAATAAGCTAAGTGGCAGCCTCCACTCTCTCGCAAATCAATTAAACAAGAGATTAATGTGGTTAGGTCAAGACGATGCCGTTGAGGATGAGCTCCCCATGGGCTGCTCCAAAGAGCAATTCGCTGCACTGTACAAGCGAAAGTCTGAACTTTTGATGTCATGCCAGATAGATCATGATGAAAGCCATCGGTTGAATACTGCGACGAAAGATGGCGATTTATATCAAGGTATCAACCGCACTCGAAACTGGCCTGCCCTCAACAGCGTTATTAACTCCAACACAATCTCATTGCCCGTGCGGAGGGCCGCAGCATGGAGAATGGTGGATATAGCAAGCACCGACCTGGAACACGCCTACGGACTCGTTGCTTTGTTATCACAATTGCTAAATGATCCAGATAAACGAAACCGCCCCACGGATGCTCAAGATCTTGCAGATGCTCTGTTCCGCCGAATCGGTAATCCACCCGAAAAACAGCGGTGATCAAAAGTAGAATTTTCCGTAAGCTACACGCAGGGAGATTCTGCATGAAGAAGTCACGTTTTTCCGACAGCCAGATACTGTCGATCCTGAAACAAGCCGA
>Ga0207891_1000467_pt1 | contig 27209 bp, 22 predicted proteins | sample LinPmetageLP50_FD_184061 | JGI IMG/M metagenome (GOLD analysis project Ga0207891, IMG submission 184061) | Marine viral communities from the Pacific Ocean - LP-50 (SPAdes) | ecosystem: Environmental > Aquatic > Marine > Oceanic | place: Pacific Ocean | collected 2011-08-27 | reverse complement strand
CATTGATGCGTTTTATAAAGGTGAAAACGCAAAAAAAATGGTAAGTGCGGTACAAAATTCAAAAATTGCACCCGGTAAATTATCTCAGCAAGACCTTGCACAATACAAAAGCAAAGAACGCGATGCAGTTTGTATAAAATACCGTGTTTATAACGTATGTTCTATGGCACCACCAAGTAGTGGCGGTGTGGCTGTTTTACAAATACTAGGGTTACTAGAGCATAAAAATATTTCTGCCTTAAAGCCTAACAGCGAACAAGCAATTCACTACTTCAGCCAAGCGTCGCGTATTGCCTTTGCCGATAGAAATGTATACATGGGTGACCCAGATTTTACTGAGGTACCAACTCAAGCGCTATTAAACAAAAGCTACATTAAATCACGCGCAACACTCATAACCGAAAAAGATCAGCATGCAGTTGCCGGCGACCCCGTTAACTACTTAAGTTATGCACAAGATGATTCGTATGAACTCCCTTCAACATCGCATGTTTCTATTGTTGATAGCTTTGGTAATGCAGTATCAATGACCAGCTCAATAGAAATGGCATTTGGCTCTACAGTTATGGTTAATGGTTATATTTTAAACAATCAATTAACCGACTTCTCACTTTCTCCTCGTAAAAACGGTAAGTTAGTTGCTAATCGTGTAGAGCCAGGAAAACGCCCGCGCAGTTCTATGTCACCGGTTATGGTTTTTAATGAAGATGGTAGCTTACGTTTAGTTGTAGGATCTCCTGGTGGTAGCCGCATTATTGACTACGTCGCTCAAGTAGTTGTTGGCGTTTTAGACTGGAATTTATCGGTGCAAGAAGCTATTAACCTGCCGCGTACTACTAATCGTAATGATTACACCAGCCTTGAAAAAGGCACCGTTATTGAATCACTTGCACCAGCACTCACTTCACGTGGTCATAAAGTGCGTGTGTTAGACCTAAATTCAGGTTTACATGGTGTTGAAGTGAAAAATAATAAGCTGTATGGCGCAGCCGATCCGCGCCGTGAAGGTGTTGCGTTGTCTGATTTAACTAACAATAACGCCACTTTCAAATTTTAAATTATGTATAATACAAACACGACCTATGTGCGTGTTTGTATTCTCAATGGTCTGACAAGTACTATGTTCATTGCATTTAAATTCTGAGCATTGATAATGACAGATCATAACTTAAGACTCCATTAAAGCCTGGAAATATGACAACAAATACTGATCCTAATTACTTATATATTCATCACTCTGGCCCTGGCCTTATCGAAACGCCATTACTAAATAAGGGCAGTGCGTTTAGTAAAAAAGAGCGCGAAAATTTTAACCTTGCAGGTTTACTTCCTCCACGCTTTGAAACCATCGAAGAGCAAGTTGAACGTTGTTATCAACAATACTCAAGTTTTACCGACAATTTAAATAAGCACATTTATTTACGTGCCATTCAAGATAACAACGAAACGCTTTATTACCGCTTAGTGCGCGATCATCTTGAAGAAATGATGCCAATTATTTACACCCCTACAGTGGGTGATGCCTGTGAAAAGTTTTCGGATATTTACCGCAGCGCACGTGGCTTGTTTATTTCGTACGAAGACCGTTATCAAATTGACGACATTTTACGTAATGCCACAAAGGGTAAAGTAAAAGTCATTGTTGTGACCGACGGTGAACGTATATTAGGGCTAGGCGACCAAGGTATTGGCGGCATGGGTATTCCTATTGGTAAATTGTCATTGTACACCGCGTGTGGTGGCATAAGCCCAGCATATACATTGCCGGTCATGCTTGACGTAGGGACAAACAACGAAAAGCTTTTAAATGATCCTATGTATATGGGCGCGCGCCATAAACGTATAGCCCAAGACGAGTACGATGAGTTTTTAGATTTATTTATTAAAGCGGTCAAACGCCGTTGGCCAAATGTATTGCTTCAATTTGAAGACTTTGCACAACCTAATGCTATGCCGCTTCTTAAGCGCTATCGTGAAGAAATTTGTAGCTTTAACGATGACATTCAAGGTACTGCATCAGTAACAGTTGGCTCTTTATTAGCTGCGTGTCGTGTTAAAGGCTCAACTCTTAGCCAACAAAAAGTTGTATTTGTTGGTGCAGGCTCTGCGGGTTGTGGTATTGCTGAGCAAATTATTAGCCAAATGGTATTTGAAGGTATCTCTGAAGAGCAAGCACGTAGCCAAGTATTTATGGTTGATCGTTTTGGTCTGTTAACTAATGGCATGGAAGGTCTACGCGACTTCCAACAAGCTTTAGCGCAACCAACAGATGCGCTAAATGATTGGACTTACAGTGGTGAATACGCGTCATTGTTAGATGTAATGCATTGTGCAAAACCAGACATACTTATTGGTGTATCGGGTCAGCCAGGTTTGTTTACAGAGCAAGTTATTCGTGCAATGCATTCAACGTGTGAACAACCTATAATTTTCCCGTTAAGTAACCCGTCTAAACAGGTAGAAGCACACCCAGAAGATGTCATTAAATGGACTGATGGTAAAGCATTAGTTGCAACAGGTAGCCCGTTTGACCCCGTTGAATATAATGGTGAAACTTTCCCAATTCCACAGTGTAACAACAGTTATATTTTCCCTGGTATTGGTTTAGGCGTTATTGCAGCTAAGGCTACACGCATTACAGATGCCATGCTTAGCGTGTCGAGTGAAATGCTTGCTGAGTCTTCACCGCGAGCAAACAGCGGAAAAGGCAGCTTATTACCAGCATTAACAGAAATTGAAACGCTTAGTAAACGCATTGCATTTGCTATTGCTAAAAAAGCGATTGAAGAGGGTGTTGCATTGGAAATTTCTGACGATGCTCTGTGGGCAGCCATTGATAAAAATTATTGGTTACCAAAATACCGCAACTACAAACGTTGCAGCGTTTAAGTGGTATAAGTAATTTTATGTAACCCTGCGTTACAACACATAACAAAAAACAGGCGCTTGCCTGTTTTTTTATGCTTGTTCATTTATTGTTAACCCATTAGGCTCTTTAATAGAGCTAATGCAAATCCGCGATCATACTTAATTAAACAAATTAGTATAAAACAAAAAGGATTCTATGATGAACACACTAAAACTTTTTCTCGGCAGCGCCATAGCATTAAGCACACTTAGTTTGAATGCCTTTGCCAGCCCAACACCCGATTCACCACACATATATGTGAAAGGGCAAGCGACACTTACTACCATGCCTGATTATGCACAAATGAGTGTGGGTATCACTGAAGTAAATAAAGACCTAATAGCTGCAAAAAACAAAGCCGATATCACTATGGCAAAAGCCATCAAATTAGTAAAAACGTTAGGCGTTAAAGACACTGACATCAACGCAGGGCAAATTAATATACACCGCGATACCCAATACAACCGCCAAACTGGACAGCAAGAATTTATCGGTTTCAAAATTACCCGAACACTAACGGTCAAACTTACTGATATAAGTATATACCCTACGTTATTACAAAGTTTGGTTAATAACGGCATAAACCAAATTAACAATACCCAATTTTTAGCTAGCAACTATAACGAGCTTCATAAAAAAGCTCAAAAAATGGCAATACAAGATGCTAAAAAAGCGGCTAAAGAATTAAGCGACGACTTTGATGTATCGTTAAAAGGGTTATATAGTGCATCGTTGAGCCCACTTAATGTTCAAACTCAGCCCTATATGCGTGCAAAAGAAATGGTAATGGCGGATAGTGCACCCGGTAATTATGTACCGGATGCGTATCACAGTGGAGAAATTAAGGTAACGGCATCTAGTTACGCTATTTATTACATTGATTAGGTTTATTTTGGTGGTGCTCAAAACGTGCCACCAATTGACTACCTTGTTGCTCATTGATGCGTGTTATGGAATTTAGCATATTACAAATTTCGCGCCTGTCGTACTCGTTAGTCACATTCATGTTTATGTCATCAACAATAGCGAATAAATAATTAAATAAGCTTTCGCGTGCTTTTTCATTATCGTGCGCCACAAATAAAATATTTTTAAATGCTTCTAATACATTTGTCATTACGTAGGCGTCACCTTTTGCATAATGACGAAGCGGCGAAAAGTTATCATGCAGTAACTCATCAAAACTGGTTTCATGTAAATATAAAAGCGGTTTTTTTTCACTGTGCTTAAACGAATAATTTATATCGTTAAGAGATAGGCGCTCAATCAGTAAAATACTCAGCATATCAATTGATTTAACAGCGGTTCCTGGATCGTTAATGCCCGGGCTCATAGCTTTTACTGCTATTTCAGATATTTGTGTTAAACCATAGCGGTAGTGGTCGCTAATGTACTCTTCTATATAAAAAATAAAGCAATCTAATATTTTTTCTAAAAGTTCTTCATCATGGGTTATATCGACATTACATTTTAAAAATGGATAACCTTTTACTGTAAAATATCCTTGGTTAACAGAAATATATAAGTTTATATCGTGCTCTTTTAAAATTGCACACAGTTTATCTGTTTGCACACCCTTATAATAACCCTCTGTTTTACTGCTTATGGAGTGCCATGTTGAAAAATCTGGAAATTCACTAACAGGGGCCTCTTTTTGTCTTTTGATGATCGCCTTAATTTCTTTTTTAGTCTGGCTAAACAAACCATTGAGGACATTATCAACTTGGATAGCGCGTGAAATAGAATGAATAAAAAATACAAATAACCCTAATGAAATCAAACCAAAAATTAAAGCAAATAAAACACCTATAGACGGAATTGCAGTGCTGCCGCCTTCTAACTTATTAATATTTATAAGCATGATAATAGAGTAAATGATACTGCCTAAGTAAAAGCCGAGCACCAGTTGATGAGACTTTCTAGTAATTAAACCGGGCACAACGCGAGGCGATAGACTCGCACTAGCAGAGTTTAAAACCACCATAACCATAGAAAAACTAAATACAGTCAATGAGATAATACTACCTGCAAGCGTACTTAAAATTGTTCGCGCATTTTCTGCGCTATCAACCAAAACCACTGAGATAAAAGACTTCAACTGCTCAACAGGGGCTAAATATTCAACCGACATTGTAATGATGGCAAAAAACAAAAAACCAACAGAAAGCACAGAAGGGTAAAAGCCAATGCTGTTTATCATTTCACGATAACTATCGGCCACTTTGCGAGGAACAAACATATAATCCCTATGATTGCGTATAAAATATGGCTATTACCTTATCATAGTTGAACTTTAAACTTGTGATAAAGCCGTTAATTTATATGTTATTATCTGCACAGCTTAACACTGCGCATACTTAATGCGTTTAAAAAAACTAATAGGAACACACTGTGATTATTTCAACATATGCTGCATTACTCGCTTTTTTTTATATTTATTTAAGCTTTAATGTCATAAAAGTTCGCAGAGCAGAGCAAATATCATTAGGTGATAACGGTAATTCAGTTTTACAACGTGCAATTAGAGCACATGCAAACTTTATGGAATATGTACCTTTTGCCGTTATTTTATTATTTTTAGCTGAATACCAAGGTCTAGCCAGTCATTATTGTCACCTTTTAGGCGCATCTTTGTTAATTGGTCGATTTTTTCATAACCTAGGTATAGTAGAAAAAAACTTAAAGTATCGTCAAATAGGGACTGTAGCTACTTTTCTGGTTATGATAATAAGTGCGTTTGTTTTATTACTCACTCGTAATAGCTAATTAAAGTACAGTACATGACTAAAATATTTGTAATAGGCTTACCGAGAACTGGCACAACTAGTGTGTGCCACGCACTACTAGAATTAGGATTATCCACCGCACACACAGCATACACAAAAGCTAGTTTTGACAATGCAAAAGCGATTGCCGACACCCCCATATTTACTGACTATAAAATGCTTGATAAGCATTACCCTGGGTCGAAGTTTATATATTTGGAAAGAGAAATTGATGTTTGGTTGCCATCCATTAGGCAATTACTCACACGTATGCATACTAATTTAACCCGTACAGATGGCGGTTTTAATATTCATATAAAACGTTGTTACTTTGATGTTTTTTCTAATTTATCTCTCGAAAACATTAGTGATGATAGTTACTTAGCAGACTGTTACAAGCGCCACCTAAATGCTGCACAGTATTATTTTGAAAAAAGACAAGCTGACTTTTTATCGATTGATATTGCAAAGGCGGGGAGTTATCAAAAAGTATGTGATTTTTTGAACATACAAAGTGATAAAACTGATTTTGATAAAATGAATATTGGCGGAAAAGTCACCGCATGGAACGATATTAAACACCCGTTAAAAATAGAGTCGACAGCAAAAGGGCGCATAGATAAACATTTACCTTACACCTCTCAACTGTAATTATCTAAATTAAGCCTTAAGAGCATTGCTTTACTAAAACCTATTGCGAGATTTTTATTTTCAAATACGTTAAAATTCCAGCATTATTTTTTAAGTAGTATTTATTATGTTTGAATTAAAATACCAAACGCCATTTGAATGGACCGAGGCTGTACTTGCCGACTTTAACACCTTTTTGCAAGATCATGCGGCTGCTGAAAAAAAAGCATCAGGCATGGCTATTTCAATGCTTTCGCATTACCCAGACAAGCGTAAACTTGTAAAAGCAATGACCGATTTAGCACTTGAAGAGCTTATTCATTTTAAACAAGTACTTAAGCTATTAACTGAACGCGACACAACACTGGGTGATGACCAAAAAGATCCGTACATAAAGCAAATTCGTGCTTTATTTAGGCACGGACGTGATGGCTTTTTAATGGATAGGTTATTAGTTGGCGGTGTAATTGAAGCTCGTGGGCACGAACGTTTTTCATTAGTTGCGCAAGCATTACCTGAAGGTAAAGAAAAAGAGTTTTATGTAGCCATTGCTAAATCAGAAGAAAAGCACAAAAACTTATTTGTAGAGTTAGCCTACGAATACTTTGACAAAGAAGAAGTAGACGTGCGTCTAGAAGAGTTATTAGTTGCTGAGGCTGAAATTTGTAAAAGCATTCCATTTACAGCGGCACTTCATTAATATTATTTTATTAAATTATAAAACGCAGGCATTTGCCTGCGTTTTTTTATGCCTAGGATTTATTTAAAATTATTGGTAGGGTGCTTATTACCTTTTTATTAACCGATTAACTAGAACGAATAAATTAACAATTAGACACAATACTTAAGTGCTAAATATACATGTATGCAATTAACTTGTTGAATATATTTATAAAATTAAATATATCTGTAACATAAACTTGTTAGGTTTTTATCCTCATTTATACAGGATAAAACAACAATGAAATCATTTATAAATATATCACTAATCTTAACAAGCTTATTATTAGCTTCAACTGCCAATGCTGCCAATTGCTTAGAAGGTTGTCCAACAGGATTAAACAACGGTAAAACAATTGAACGTAGTATTTATACTTTAAAAAATAACCGTTACACAAAATTTGCAGACTGGGTAGCATACCAAGTAACGCCCAATACAATGAGCGGTCCATCAAGATCAAGGAGTTGGAAATCAGACCCTGATTTATATTCCCATTATACACTTGAACCCAGTGACTATACCGATGCATATGCAACAATTAATACTGACCGGGGGCATCAGGTTCCATTGGCATCTTTTAGTAATACAGCTGATTGGCGTTTAACAAATTTGCTTTCTAATATTACACCACAATCTTCAGCATTAAACCAAGGGCCATGGGTTAGGCTTGAAACAGCGGTAAGAAATCATGTTGATGATGGAAATAACTTATACGTAGTTACTGGTCCAATGTACGAATATTACTTTGCAGATTTACCACGAGCAAATGAAAACCATACTATACCAAGTGGTTATTTTAAAATTGTAATGAAGCAATCTGGTAACACCATTAAAGCTTCAGCATTTATTATGCAGCAAAGTGCTGGCCGCAGAGATAATTTTTGTAATACCCAAGTAAGTATTGATGAAGTTGAAAGTAGAACAGGCATTAATGTTTTACCTAATTTAACGAGTAATCAGGCACAAACAATAGAATCATCCGTATTTGGTTTAGCAAGTGAGTTAGGCTGTAATTAAAATATCTACATGATTAGCGGTATAAGTTTATGCCGTTAATCATGATTTAAAATAAATAATAGTGAAATAGAGCGTCTTATACGTTAAATAGATAAGCACTATACCTTACTAAGTAATTAAAATACTGTATTTAACATAATATAAATTATAGGTAGTTAAATGTTATTTAATAAGAGCGCATAAATGCACTCTTATTATGTCCAATACTACACCGAGTATATAGTTAAAATATGTACATTAGGAACAAACTTAAATTAACTATATGATTAATATGGATTTAAATTTATTGTTAAATATACATACCATGTACAATCTACTTACACTAAGTCCAATACTAGACGGTATCGGACTTAGTGTGTTGTAAGAATGCTATATATTAAAGTCGTTTGTTATATAACTGAGTATAGCTGTAAGGCTCATGCACTTTTTTCAAGTAAAACTTAAAACACGAGCTGTAATGTTAGGTGTTTATAATGGAATGTAATTTATTACTCATATATAGGTCTTGTGTCACTAATTTTATCCTATAAATAATTTAGATAACGGTTTGGCACATCTATAAAAGTGTTTTTAAGCTTTGAATGTCAAAATCATTAAGAGCATAAAAGTGAAAATTTATAAGTAATTTTAGTGATTAATGGACTTCCTAGCTTTCACTAAACAGTTTTTAACTCAGAATAATACGCTTCTTCTTTAAACTTAGCAGGTGAAACACCGCCTGTATGTGAGTGGCGCTTATTTGGATTGTAAAACATTTCTATAAAATTGAATATCTCAGCTTTCGCATCTTAGCGTGTCGAGTATATCTTACGCTTAACTATTCGCTTTTCAATTATAGATTTTAGCTAAGTTTTTCTCAGCCCAGATCAATTTTCTATTTAATAATGTTTCTAATGGTATTCTTCGTCAGTAAATTTTCACCGGTTAATTCTATTTATAGCTTTTCAGTAACGTAACCCGATAATAGCTCTTGGAATATAGTTATATGGAAGCGTTTGCAGGTACAGTTCTGCTGCGGTGAAATTTCTTTGGTGTCCGTATATTCAGTGGTAGATCACTGACTGTTTTTTTCAGCTCTTCAATCTCATGGCTTTTTAGATTTGGTACTCTACGAGATTTATTTATGAGCGAGTCACCGCCCGTCTTCGACTAAGTCTGTATAGCGATCAATATATCACGGCGGGTACATCCATCATCAAGACTAGTAACTCTCAATTTTTCAAATTGATGTGTCAAACCTAGTCTGAATCGATACAATTTAAGAAATAAAAGCTGAATGCTCTCCCCTATTCTTAATCTAAATGTTGTCCCGTTCCGATTAAGTCATACAATGTTGAATGAAATCTTGTGAAGCACCTAGTTCACGATATATAACTACCTGCCGATGGTTGTATCCTAAGTAGGTTTCCAGTTCTGTACATTGTTCATTAATTTTATCCTCTATATTAACTTTTAGTCCTTTATACCCCTTAATAATAGCTTTTAAGTTGCTAATAATTTCACCGCCTTTGCCTCTAAATCTTTCTAACAGATCAAGATGTTTGTAATGACTTTTAATTAGATTAAATACATCATCAGACACATCGTCAGGCTGTTCTAAATAGAACCTTGGCATCCAATTGGCTTCAAATCTTACTTTAAGATAATGTGATTTGGGTAAGTCATCTATAAACAAATTTAAAAATAAATGTGAGCCATTACCATCAACAAATTTGTCTGATTTTTTTCTATTACAATCACTACAACATGGAAATAAATTTTTAGGGTGTACAGAATACTCAGGGAACTCTGTCTGACCTAGTACATGATCCATTGAGTCAACATCATTTATAGTGCAATTTTGACAAGTACTAAAAATATGCTCTCTATGATGGGGGTGTGTAGTAAGCGTATTTTTTAAGGCCTGAATTTTTTTATTTCTGTAATTATATAAAGATTTTAAATTAGCTTTATCATTCTCACTGTATGGCATGCTCTGCATTACAGCTAGCAAGTCCACATCAAATGCATGATCGTAATCTGCAAAGTATTTTGATTGAGTATCAGAGATAGCTGCTAACTCTTTCTTAATATCAGGTTTCATTTTTGTCTTATTTTTAGACTTAACAATATCCTGGTAAAAAGAAAAGGTATCTTCTTCATAAGCTCTAATTTTTAGCATTATTTTCAACCAAAACCTGAAGGTACAATCGTACGTTTAAACTTAGCGGTAAATTATCTTCTTTTAATATTTCCAGTACCTTATCGTATGTTTTATAGCGCTTTACTAGCTTTTTCATCGTTGTCTCATAAAACTTAGGGATTGATCTATTACCAAAAACTTCTTCCGTAATTACTGATAGGTTTTCCCCAAATGATTCAACACCAATTCTATTGATCGAAGGAACATTTTCTTCCCTCGAGATAATTAAAACGTCTCGAGAAAACATCTCTTGGATAATAATTGGTGAGTGTGTGGCAATAACACAATAAGATTCAAATTCATTAATAAGCTCTGCTATACCGTTCATAAGTTGACTAATAGCATTTGGGTGAAGATGAGTTTCAGGCTCATCAAATAACAGTAAACTATCAAGTCTAATATTCGCTACAATTTCAGAAACTACAAAAAGAACAATAGATTGACCTGAACTTAGTGACTCTCTAGCTTCACTAAACCCATGCGCATCAAAGTAAAGTTTGTCACTATCTACAGGATCAAGTTTAATAAATAGATCTATCAACTCAGCTTCTAAAAAATTAGAAATAACTTTTTTCCACTTTTCTAATCGGCCAAGAGTAGTTATTTTTTTCCACGTATTATGGAACTTTTGTAACTGCCCTTTTCTACTCCTGAGATCGCCTTTTTCATCCCTTAAACCACAATAAATATAATTAAAGTTTGATGTCTTTTTTGGTAATTCAAAGTTATCGAATGTGCTATAAGAGACCGCTATAATTTTACTATAAATTGGCTTGTGAGGGCTTAAAAGTTCGCTTTTTTCCTTTGCTATTTCTAAAGGTAAAGTGGTAAGTAATTGTGTTTTCCCTGCACCATTTTTGCCTATCAAGGCTATCATTCTTTTTGGTAAGAGACTGCCTGTCGAAAAGTGAAAAGGAATATCAATACATGAATCGGCATATTTAGGACAAAATTTATATGTAAAGGAATATAAGTTATTTAAATCAGCCCCATAAATCATAGGCTTTGCTGTTCTATGTATCCTTTCAGCTTCATCATCTCTAGTTAAAGACTGCTTAAACACATTTGTGTTTTCAAATTCTTCTGAAATTTCGGTAAAAAAAGCCGCATCTCTTAATGAGTAAAGCACTGACGAAATTGCTTTCCCAAAAATTTTATTTAAGCTCTTATAATAATCTTCATCTTGTCCAAGAGAAACGAACTCTTCACCTAAAGAAAAGAACTCAGACGGTAGAGCTTGTATTGTATAGTTATTTTTATTATTAGCTATTTTAACAAACCCCAAATCTACTTTTTCGTTGTTATTAAAAAGAACTAATCCAAACGAAGTTTCATGTGAATAGTCATCCCAATCATCTGCTATTAGAAGAAAATATTTACTTGGTTTTTCTTTATCGACTTCTAAATTATTAACATAACGACTTATCGGCATGCTTGGATATGAAACCACATAAAAAGGAATCTTATTTACTGGGACATCACTTGGTCTGTCTAGAGTATCTTTATCCATTAACTCGAGAACAGGGTAATCACCTTCATAACTTATAGTAGCAAGGGTTAGACCTTCACTTTCTAAAACACCGTTAATTTTCTCAATAAAATAGTAAGTCTGCTCGAGAGAGGTTTGATACTTTGGCAGTAAAAAAACTTCTAAGAATTTTATAAACTTAGTTTCGTCATCAAGAAGCTTTAAACGTTGTTCAAATAGTTCATGATTGTCCCAATCGTCATTATTGATTGTATGCTGAATTATGTCTCCTTCAGCATCTTTAAATCTGCTGTCCTCAGACGGCATCAACTTTAGATCCCATATCTCATTTAAGAATGGAATAAACCCTTCATCCCTGTTATTGGCAAAATCAAAAGACCCTTCTGTAGCAAGAATTAAATCTAGTATTATTTTTCTAATTGATGAATTCATTACCTAGCTGATTCCTTTAACTAAAGATACTTATAACCATAACAAGTTATATTCCTTGGTTTACTTTAAAACTCTGCGCTTGCTCAAATATTTCTTTATATACTTCATCGCGGCTGATTGGTGGGTATTTAAATTTAGCGAGTATTAAAATCAGCTCTACTTTGAGCGATGATTTAATGTCGTCTCGGTTATTCCAATCTACAAATTTTACTTTATCGTCTACAATTACTTTTACCGCTTGGGCGAGTTCAATGAGCTTATCTTCGGGGTAGTCAAAGTCGTACTTAACCGCTAACATTTTTAGGGCGTCGTAAAAGCCTTTTTCTTCAATATCGATTCCTAGCTCGTCGCCGGCGTTCATTTCGTCGCGTACGCTGTAAATCATATCAACCATGCTTTCTGAAAAGTCATCAAGTACGCTACTTACCAGCACGTCATCTTCTTTTCGTTCGTTGTAGCGCTGTACCAGAGATTCAAAGCGTTTTGTAAAGTCGATACCTTGGGTTTGGTTTACTTTTTTAAGCTCGCCAATGGCTTTAGCTAGCATTTGTTGCAGTATTTTTATTTTGGTATTGGGGAGTTTTATTTTTTCTATTTTGGCGATGTAGTCGTCATTAAAAATGTCGATTTCGCCGCCGTCTTCATTGCCGAGTTTAAATACCTCTTCTACACCGTCGCTTTGTAGGGCTTCGCTTATCATTTCACGTACTTTGGCGTTCATTTGCGCGGTATCGGGCGCTTCACCTTTGGTTAGCTTGTAAATAATAGAGCGAATGGCAAGGTAAAAGTGAATGTGGTTCCGCTCATTTTCGTTTATTTTTTCACTGCCACAACATACATCGTAAGCGGCTTTTAAACGCTTTACTAAATCCATAAAACGCTTTTGGCGCTTTTCGGTAATTAGCGCAAACTCAGCGGCGTGGTTTAAACAGTTTAATTGGGCAACGGCTTCGCCGGTAAAGTAAGGGCTGCTGTCAAATTTATGAAATAACTGGGCAAGTAACGCTAGATGGTTTTTTACTTCAATAACCGAGGCGGTAATGTCTTCAAAGTTGGTTTCGTCTGTTTTTGAATACTGCGCTAACGCTTTATTCATTTCAGATTTAATGCCAATATAGTCAACCACTAGGCCTTTATCTTTGCCTTCAAACTGACGATTAACCCGCGAAATAGTTTGTATTAAGCTATGCTTTTGCAGCGGCTTATCTATGTACATGGTATCTAAAAATGGCACGTCAAAACCGGTTAGCCACATATCGACCACTATAGCTATTTTAAAGTTTGAGTTTTTGTTCTTAAATTGCTTATCAAGCTCTTTACGCTCGTCTTTACTGCCTAGTAAATTATATAAGCGTTCAACGTCGTCTTTACCACGGGTCATCACCATTTTTACTTTTTCAGAGGGGGCTGCAATACGGCCTTCGCTAATGGCGCGCTTTTGCTCGGTATCTGATAGTTTTTGGGCATCGTCGGTATCTACTACATCAAACCACTGTGGGCGTAGCTCTTCTAATTCTTGATACAGCTGATAAGCAATACCACGCGAGCTACACACAAACATCGCCTTTCCTGCGACCGTAGAGCACTCTTCAATACGTTTTTCGTAATGTTCAACAAAGTCTCTTGCTAATACACGTATGCGGTCAGGATCGCCTAGAATGCTATTCATGTTAGCGGTGGCTTTTTTACTGTCTTCTATTTGCAGCTCGTTACTGCCTGCATCGGCACATTCTTTGTAATAGGCTTCAATTTCTGCCAGCTTGCTATTGTTTAAACACACCTTGGCGGCGCGGCCTTCGTAAACAATGCGTACGGTTATTTCATCTTTAACCGACTCAGTCATGGTGTACGAGTCAACCACTTCACCAAATACATCTAAAGTCGCGTCTACTGGCGTGCCGGTAAAACCAACGTAGGTAGCGTTTGGTAATGAGTCGTGCAGGTATTTAGCAAAACCAAAGGTCTTTTTTACACCTTTTTCGGTGATAGTAATTTTTTGATCAAGATTTACTTGGCTACGATGCGCCTCATCTGAGATACAAATAACATTAGTACGGTCGGTTAGTAGCCGAGTGTCTTCGGTAAATTTATGAATAGTGGTTAAAAATACACCGCCACTGTTACGCCCTTCGAGTAACTCGCGTAAGTGAGTACGGCTGGTCACAGTTTTTACCGTGTCATCACCAATGTAGGTTTTAGCATTACCAAACTGCTGCGAAAGCTGGTCGTCTAAATCGGTTCGGTCGGTAATTAAAATAATGGTGGGGCTTTTAAGTTCAACGCTTTTCATCAATAGGCGTGTTAAAAATTGCATGGTGTAACTTTTACCGCAACCCGTTGCGCCAAAGTACGTACCGCCTTTACCATCGCCTTGAGGCTTTAAGTGCCGTTTTATATTTTCGAACAGCTTATTAGCCGCATAATATTGCGGGTAACGCGGCACAATTTTTATCTCTTTTTTGCCCGCGTTTTTATTATCAGAGTCGGGGAAGAATACAAAGTTGCGCATAACATCGCGCAAACGCGCTTTGTCAAACAAGCCCTGCAATAAGGTATGTAACGAGTTAATACCCTCTTGCGCGGTTAGCTCTTGCCCCGTTACTTTTCCCCACGAGTAAAAAAACTGGTACGGCGCAAATAAGTTACCCATTTTGTTGTTTACGCCATCGCTTATAACGCACAAGGTATTAAACACAAATAACTGCGGAATAGCGCGCCTGTACCGCACAGTTAATTGCTCATACGCTTCGAATATGGGGGCTTGCTCGCGTATTGCGCTTTTAAATTCAAACACCACTAATGGCAAGCCGTTTACATACAAAATACCATCGGGAATACGCAGTTCAATATTGTCGTAGCTTGTGGGGCTTTCTATTTCTAACTGAGTAACAAACCGGTAAATATTGTCGTCTTGCAGGTAGGTTACGCTGGCTTCACTTACTTTATCTAAAGCTGCCATAGCATTCCCTGCTATTAGGCTACTTTTAATACCTTGCTCAACGTTGTCGAAATCAAGCAACTGAATATACAAATCTTTTTGCGCTGCGTTGCCTGCTACCATGCCTCGCTCGCGCTTTACTTCCCGTTTAAGCAAAAAACCATCACTCACCCACTTACAAAAGGTTTTATTGCTCTCGTATAAATCACTGGCAGGCAGCTTTTCAAGCTTTGCAATAATTGAGTCTACTTCACCGGTGGTAATGTTATTTTTAGCATAACGCTTGGTTAAAAAAGCACGGAGGTCTTCTTTAATTAATACATCACTATTATTGCGGGTGAGCTCACCGCCTAATAGATGCGGGTAGCCTTGCTCGCCTAATAGCTCAACCACCGCTTGTTCTAATTTGGCTTCAGTAAATTTCATCAAACATCCTTATTCTTGTTATTTTGCCTGTAAACGCTTAGCTAAGGTTATTAATCTACTACTTCTTCATCAATGCTTACATCGTGTATTTGTAGCTCGCCAGATATGAGTTTGGGTAGCAGAGTGTCTCTCATAGTAGTTAATTTTGTATTATTTTGAGAATTAAGGAGTATTTTAGCTAGATAGCTTTCTGTAACACCACTAAACGCTTTAAGACTAGATTCATTTGGCTTCAAAACACTCAAATTTTCAAATGATGATTTATTAAGTATTGGCATAGTTGAACCGCTACTGCCTAAGTTAAATAACTCCTCTCTTCTCATTCTTAAATTCAAGAATATATAGTCTCGTAAGTATTTTTCACCTAAAACAATAGAATTTAATTGTTGGTTGGTTACAGACTTTACAGGAGTGATAGTAGTTTTACCCATTTGGCTACCAATACAAGTAACACACACACTCTCGGCCTCCACAATATTATTTTTGACAGAAGCCACTCCACTTTCAGTCAAATGCCTTATAACATTTAATGTAAACACATCACCTCCTACATCTGAAGGAGTAATAAATGGAATTCCTTCAAGATCAAAAGCGTCATCTATTTTTTTAGGTGGAGTCTTACCTGTAATAACTTTACCAAACTCTTTCAGATTCGAAGGTTCCCAGCCCTTTGGTATCCAGGCTAGTTGTTCGTTGTGTTCGAACTCATTGGGGAAATGAGCGTGGGTGTTTGCGTGTTGGGCCAATATATTAGGGTTGGTGTTAAAGTTTGCTTTAACGGGTGTTTCAGCGGCTTTTTCTGATACTTGGACTGCTGCTTGTGTTTGTGAGATTGATTGAAACTCGTGAGCGAGCGCACTGAGTGAGGCTTTTATTTCGGCCGCATTTTCTAAACTGTTCAGTGCCGCTAAGCGGCGCTGTGCTTTTTGCTTTAACTGCTCAGGCAGACTAGTTTCAAGGTTTTCTAAGTTAAAATCAACGCTGGCAAGTAAGTTGTCGAACACAGGATCAAAGTCAACAAACCAGCTTTTAAATAACGCCTGCGCCATTTGTTCTAAGGTTTGATTTATCTGTTTGTTCTTTTGTATTTTTTTGTCCAGTGAGTTGAGAGTTAGACCTATTAATTTTTGCTGGTTATACTTTGGAAACTTAAAAGGTACTTCAAGAAGATCTCCAACCTTTATACTTGGCTGAGCTGCCCCTCTATTCAAATTCATTAAGCTAGTTCTGTTGCCCTTCAAGAGATAATATAGAAAGCTATTGTCAAAATCAGGTTTAGCTCTAAGACCAATAGTATTTTGAATAATAATGCTTTTTTCTATTGGGCTGATTGCTACTTTTCCATAACCATTACCAACTAATGTAATTAACACATCACCAGCTTGGTTATATTTTCGTATAAATGTATTATAAGTATCATTGCTAATATAACGCTTTACTTCACTTAAGTCTGGCTCCCCTTCGCTTGTAATTAAGTAATTATCAATAACAGGCACTCCAAAATCCGAATAACAACTAGGATTTCTACCCCTATTGTCTATGACTAACTCAACTACTTCAGAAATACGATATTCTTTTAAATCACTCCCCATACCCCAACGCCTCCAAGTTTTTACGAATGGCTTTATCAAGCTCATCGCTTTGGCTCATTTGGCTGTAAAGCGTTTGGCTAAGTTCGCACATTTTAGTCTCGAACGGAATGCCGTCGTCTGCAATATCAGCTGCGCCTACATAGCGCCCAGGGGTGAGTACGTAGTCGTTTGCTTTTATATCGGCAAGGGTGGCTGATTTACAGTAACCGGCAACATCTTTATATTCTTGCTCTTTATTTGCGCTTTGCTGTTTATTTTCGCTTTCTCGCTCGGTACTTGTAGTAGTTAGCTCTTCGCCGCGCCAAATATGGTAGGTTTGGGTAATTTTAGCTATGTCGTCGTTGGTGAGTTCTTTTAAAGTACGGTTTACCATAGAGCCCATTTCGCGGGCATCTATAAATAGGGTTTCGCCTTGGCGGTCGCGGCGCTTTAGTATACCTTTTTCGTTATTACCTTTTTTATCTTTACTTATAAACCATAAACACACCGGAATTTGCGTGGTGTAAAACAGTTGCCCTGGTAGGGCTATCATACAATCGACTAAATCGTTTTCGATTATTTTTTGGCGAATATCACCTTCAGTATTGGTGTTAGTTGACATTGAACCGTTAGCGAGTACAAAGCCTGCGGTGCCATGCTCGCTCAACTTTGAGATCATATGCATGATCCACGCATAGTTGGCATTACCGGTAGGCGGTGTTGGGTAACCTGCCCAACGAGCATCGTCGACTAGTTCGTTATCGGCGCGCCACTGTTTTTGGTTAAACGGTGGGTTTGCCATTATGTAATCGGCTTTTAGGTCGGGGTGTTGGTCTTTAAAAAACGTATCGCCTGCTACATCGCCTAAGTTGCCCGAAATACCGCGAACGGCAAGGTTCATTTTAGCCAGTTTATAGGTGGTATTAGTGTACTCTTGCCCGTAAATAGACACGTTTTTTTGGTTGCCGTTATGGCTATTAATAAATTTAAGCGATTGCACAAACATACCGCCCGAGCCACAACAGGGGTCATAAATTTTGCCTTCAAATGGTTCTATCATATCGGCGATTAGGGTAACAATTGACTTAGGCGTGTAGAACTCGCCCCCACCTTTACCTTCAGAGGCGGCAAATTTACCTAAAAAGTATTCGTACACGCGGCCAACTAAGTCTTCTTCTGTTTTTTCGTTTTGGTTGGCAATGGTGTCGATATTATTAATGGTATCGATTAGTGCAGAGAGCTTACTGGCATCAAGCCCTAAGCGTGAAAAATAGTTATCGGGCAATGCGCCCGCGAGTGATTTATTGTTTTTTTCAACCGCGTGTAGTGCGGTATCAATTTTTACGGCTATATCGCCTTGCTTAGCGTTGGCTTGAATATACGACCAGCGTGCGTCTTCTGGTAGGTAAAACACGTTATCCATCGCGTAAAAGTCGACCATGTCGATGTATTCATCACCGTATTCGCTGGCAATGGCTTTTTTACGCCCTTCAAACTTGTCACTAATAAATTTAAGAAAGATTAAGCTTAAAACAATGTGCTTATATTCGGCTGATTCAACACTGCCGCGCAGTTTATTAGCGGCATCCCAAAGGGATTCTTCAAACCCTACTTGTGTTTTTTTTGCAGCTTTTTTAGTTGCAGGCTTTTTTGATGCAGCGTCCATGTGGTCTCTCTTTGCAAGAATATCAATATAAATTATTGGCTTATCATACCGCAAAGGTCGTGGATTTTTGAGTGTTAATTAGTAATAAATTGGTATTAAAAAAGAATGATGCGAAACAGGTTTAAAAGATAAGAAAATGAGCTGGTTTTAGGGATTTAGGCTCAGTATATAAATCATACTCAAATACTGCTTGAGTATGATTTATTATAAGCCGTTTTTTGTAATTACCTATTGAGCATTATTGTCCATTAAGTTTTTAACTATTTTATTAATTAGCTTAGTGGAATTTGATATGTATAAATCATCAGCTTCATCAACTTTTTCTAAGTAGCTACTTGTTAGCTTTACCCAAGAGCTAAATGATTTGATTTCACTGGCATTAAGTAATTCAATTAACGCCTCGTGATATTTACCTTTCTCCGCCATATAGCTAATACTAATTTTAGAATCGATCTCATCTAGCAGTCGAATTGCCGACTTTGTTTGATTGACCTTATAAAGAACGTTTGCAACTTGGCGCTTCTCATAGTCAGTCATATGTTTTTGTTCTGGTATCACATAATAGACTAGATTAAATAAGTTTGAGTTTAACTCATTCTCATCTTTACCTTCTTTTTTGGCTAATGCTGCCTGGTAATAAACTTCACTTTTGAATTTATAACCCTCATGACTGCTTATGTTTTTATTCTTACTCCTAATTAACTCAGAAGCCGCACTTTGATTAAGTTTGTCTAAATCAAAAATATCTAAGATTATTGGGTGCTTATATGCAAGTTCGTTAATGTACTCTAAATTAAAGTGAACTCTGTCTGCTGCATGTTTAGTTTGGTGGTACAGGGAAAGTTCCGTTTTTATAATATCGATAATAGTTAGGTACGCTTTTTTAAACTTGTCATCTACGTTGAAGTGCGTGAGATAGCAGTCGAACGCCTCATTGTAGTGGTAAAGCTTGTTGTTAGTTGTTGTTGCGTCTTCTTTTTCTTCTATTATGGTGTCTAAAGTTGCTGAACATAAATCTGCTTTAAATGTTGGGTTATATTTAGCAAATAATTTAGTGAATCTTTGTGATGCGTATTTTCCGTAAAACTCAGCTTTAAAAAGATCTATTAATTCATTTGGGATAGGTAGCTCATTAATAAGGTACCCTTCAGCTATTGCTAGAGAGAGTTTTTCATTATACGTTTTGTAGTCGCTGTTTTCTTTTAGTAAGCGCACAGCGTCTTTATCTTTAAAGTTGAGCAACTGTAAATGCAAAATATATTCTTTTGCCTCATCAACCCCAGCAACTTGGCTTGCAATACGATTAAAACTTTTTCGATCATTGCTTTTTGCATACGCGCTTAAAAGCGCTCCAAGTGTTTTTAGAAGTAGCTTTGGCTCGGCTTGATTAATATCGTCAAGCTTTGCTTCTAAAAGAAGATATGGATTAACTTTAACTGACTGGGCAAACTGCAACTCTTTTAGCCTCGCTCTAAATTGCTTTAAGTTGTGCTGGCCTATCAAACCAGAATTAAGCATTTCAAATACAATATTTGTCTCAACATAATCTGTATTTAAGGTATCGATATTAGACTTTATTTTATCACCAAGTACGGTTTGGCTTTTTGAATCTAAGCTATCGTCGTTAAACTGATTGAGCATCAAAATTGTTTTTGAATAGACTGACTTGGCTTTTTCTTCAGATGAATCTGCGCATGCAGTTAGCACAAACAGAAGTAATAATGAGGTAATAAATTTTTTCATCACTTTATAGTCCTTTATTTTGATAACTAATTCATTTTAGTTTTGCTAGGTATTTTGTAGTTTATTAACTTTATAAATTCTCAATTTTTTTCTTCTAATAAATCAATAAGCTTTCGCTTACCTTCTTCATCTAGCTTTTCAATTAAACACGCCAGTGTTGCGCTTTCTTCTGATTCACAAAAGAAGTAATTTACGGGAACATTTAACTCGGTCGCTAGCTTTTTTAAAGTAGCTAAGTCGGGCATATGGCGACCTGTTTCGTAATGATTCATCCTGCCGCTGGCTGAACTTGGGTCCATCCCCATTTTAATACCTAACTCTTTTTGGCTTATTTTCATTCGCTTTCGAGCCTCTTTAAGACGCTCTGTAAAAAAGGATTTAACCTGCACCGTTGCTTCATCTTGGTAACTCTCACATTTAAATGATTGTCTAGTTTTTACATGAGCATGTATACTTAGGAATCCTAAGTTTATGGTGAGAAGTAAGGTTTAGCAATGAGTAAAAAAGCGAATATGAATGTATTTTTACATTTTCTTTTGGTAATCAAGCAGATGAATAACTTCACTGTGACACAAGCGAAAGATGCTTTATTGCGTGAACAGCCTACGTTTACCGATGCAGTAGAAACCCGAAAGTTTATATACCGTCAATTAACTCGCAATGTTGCAAAAGGACTCTTAAAACGAACCAATAAAGTAAACAAGGGATCTAAGGAAGTTATTTATTCAAAAACGGAGCTGTTTTTAAATTCAGAAATTGTGCCGCGTTCAAGGGAAGCTAAAACCAAAGAAATAAGTACTGTAAATATTGGCGCTACAAAGACATTGAGCGAAAAAGTTAAAGTTATTGAGTACCAAGAAGAGCTTAAAAAGGACTTGTTAACATACGAAATTGATTTAAACACTGTACTTGAAGAAGCTAAAGAGTATCAGCGCCTTACTGCACGTTACCCTAAATTACATGAACAACTGCAACAGCATCACACTCAGGCTAAGGAAAAATCAATTAAATTACTTGGCAAAATAAATGCTTTGCAAACTTTGCTAGGTAATAAAATAACAGAAAACCAACCATGTTAAGGGCTTGGCAAGCTGCCTGCTTATCGGCAGTTAAAAAACACTACTCCCAAAACTATAAGCACTTTTTTTGTTTGGCTACACCTGGGGCAGGTAAGACTGTGTTGGCAGCTGAAGTGGCCGCTTATTTATTCGAAACTAAGCAAATAGACTTTGTGATTTGTTTTTCACCCTCTAGTGAGGTTGCAAATGGCATTAGAAAGACGTTTGCTAAACGATTGAATTGTAACTTTGATGGTGTTATTGGCTCAGTTGGTTGCTCGTATACTTATCAAAACATGCGATTTTTTAATGACGACTATTGGAAGTTATTAAAGAACAACCGCGTGTTAGTGGTGTTTGATGAAATACACCATTGCGCTGGTTCAAGCATTGAGGATGCCAATGTATGGGGGCAAGATATTGTTAAAAATATTCAACAGCAGGCTGCTTTCACGTTAGCTTTAACAGGCACACCTTGGCGCTCTGACCTTCTCCCTATCGCGCTGGCAACTTATAGCGACCCTGATAATAAAATTCAGTGCAATTACACTTACTCGCTGCAACAGGCGGTAAATGATGGCGTTTGCCGTAACCCTAAAATTGTTTTAATTGATAATGAAGAAATTTCGGTAACAACCACGAAACAGGAAACTAAAACCTATCACTCATTAAAGTCTTTATTAAAAGATCCATCGATTTCCTATCAAGATTTGATTAAGCACAAAGCTGTAATTAATTACATTATTGCTCAAGGGGTAAATAAACTTGCCACTATTAGGCAGCAGAATAGCAATGCCGCAGGGTTAATTGTGGCCTCTTCTGTTGAACATGCAGAGCAAATAGTGATGGTTCTTACAGAGATTTTCCATCAATCAGCAACCATAGTTACTTACAAAGAAAGTGATGCTGGCGAGAGAATCAGTCATTTTCGCTTTAGCAACACACAATGGATTGTAAGCGTTGGCATGGTGTCGGAAGGTACTGACATACCAAGGCTACAGGTATGCTGCCATTTGAGTAGAGTTAAAACCGAGCTTTATTTTAGGCAAGTTCTTGGCCGTATATTAAGAGTAAATAGCTCGCCCAACCAAGAGGCTTGGTTATTCACCCTCGCCGAAGAAACACTAACAACCTTTGCAAATAGAATCGACCAAGAGCTACCCGACACTTGTGTACTAATAAGAAATAACGCCATAGCGAATGAATATTTTGGAACAGAGAACCATAAAAAGACAGACTCCACGCGGTCCGATAGTCAGCCGGCTGCTCAAATTGATGATTTATTATTTTCATGGGGAGCAAACGACCAGCCGCAAATAAAACCTCGAGAAGAAAGTTTTTTACAAGCTTTTGGCGGGTTTAGAGAGCGGGTTATTGAGGCTTTTGTAATAGGGTAATTTAGAGTGATTCATATATCAAAATAGAGTTTTAATGGTTAGGCTTAGATTTAATTTGGTAAATCCCTATGATCATAAAGCGGGTGGTCGCTCTAGCTCGTTTTTGAAAAAAAATGAGTTAGAGCCTAAAGCCTAAGGACGGCTCTGTGGCATGAGCGGACGTTCATAACGCCGCATTACACGGACTAAAATTGTGTTATACCGTGGAGCGAAACGTAACCCTCTGTTTTAGTTGAACATCATACTCCAGCTTCACACCTAGTATGAAGATAGCACCCTTCCGTTAACTCTAAGCCACATAAATTTAAATGTTCATCCTTTAATTGATGATACTTTTTTTCTATAAAATCATTATGACCAAGTGCAAATGCGTAGTTATTTAGGATTGTAAATGCAGATAGTCCTTTGTTTAGGTTTTCGAGCTTAATATGCTCTAAAAACTCGTACCTTTCTAACATTTCCCAATACAAGTCAAGATTATTTATGCAGCTGTAAGATGGGATACTGTTTAGTGCAAGAACAGGTAACAAATTGACTGGTACAAAACCACGAATAATACTCACGTACATTTTTTCTTCGTTATTATTTTCTTCAATTGATTTTTTATTACTAAGTATTGCTGCATCAAAGCGTTTACCTGAATTTTTCACATTATTTTTTGCTACAAATTTTAGCAGTTGATAAAGAATTCTAAAGTATTGTGATAGCAATTCATCTTCTAAAATTAGTTTCTGTTTTATTTTCAAAAACTCTGCCTCTGAAGATATATCCTGCTCTTCAATATGATTTGGAATACTTTTGTATTGGGAACTTGATGACATCAAGTCTTTCAATGCATTATTATGAAGCTCCAATAGGGAGTAAAACGTAGATTCAAATTTTTGGAGCTTATTATTTTCTACTTGTTGTTCATGTGCATCAGCACTTTTATTAAGGGCTTCGATTGCTAACTTCAGCTCTTTTCTCTGTAAGTAAACTGTATATACCAATGCTAGAAATGATAATGATGCAAATACAGCCCCGATAGTACCTCCAACATATGAGCCAAAACTCCCCCAATCAGATTGGCTAGCACTGAATTCACCAGGGAATTTCTTAAAGTAAAGTCCGAATATAACCACTCCAAAACCAAGGGTAAAAGCAAAAAACCACGATATTGGATTTTTTAAAAGTTTGTTTAACATATGAGATGACATGTCCTCTTTGAATGCATAACGCATTAAATATGGGGATTTTAGGAGCGCTTTTTCAGCAAGTAAAATTCCCACCATAATTTTTTGTTAGCTTTACTCAGTTACCTTGCTTTTGCTCTGGTGGTTTTACTTTGGGCATTGGTGTTGAAGTTGAAGACGGTGGCAATTGTTTATTCAATGCATCCGTGCGACTTTGCCCTGTTGGCTTTGGGTTATTATTTTGTGATTTAGTCATAGTATATGTCCTTAATGATATGTTGTTTTTAAATATATATCAGCTTCGACTTCGGCTGAGGTAAGGATTGATTTATCTTTAGGTAAAGTTATACCATTTAAACATTTATTTTCTGCGGCTAGAGCATCGTCCTTTAAATCAGCCCATTTTGTGTGAATCTCCTCTACACTCCATTTTCCCTCAGCTACAAAATACCAATCGCGTTCCGCTTTTAATGCTATCAGAGAAAGCATGTCACCAAGTTTATTTAATGATGACAACCTTTTCTTGAATGGTAGTAGAGGTTTGACTGCAGTTATCACTTGTGAAGCTGCGATAATACAAGCCCAAACAAATTGGTACTCTTTCCACAATGCCCAAGCAGCGATACTTGAAGACGAAGTTATAGCCAGAAATATATTTATCATTTGATCATATTTATTCTGTTTAACGGCATATCCTTGAACATAGTAGACATGTACTTTTAATTCTTTGAGTTGATTCCAATATTTTTGTTGGTACATGACTTTCCTTGTAGAGCTAACGCCGCGTTAAACGGACTAAAATTGTGGGTTGGAATGTGTAGCGACGCGAATCATAACCCACTGTTTTAATTACGTTTAAATGCTTTTTTATATTTCTATCCAAACCATGAGCTATTATCAATATCCATATTATTTTCAGGTATGTGAACATCATCCAAATTTGTTAGTGATACATGTGCAGTGAAATTGTAAGGAAAATCAGTTTCAATTGAAGCTCCATCACCATTTCTCATATCAGATCTAGAACCCCATTCTAAAATACAATAAGCAGTTCCTCTTCCAACAATTTCAATTGATTGGCTAGTTATGCCACTGACAGAATATTCATCCAAATCGATATAATTAACCATTCCGTGAGTGGATAATATATCTAACCCATCCATTGTAGATTGGACTGATGTATCGATGACGGTATCACTTACTTGCTCATCAATTTTCCATTGAATTTCTTTACGACAATCATCGATTAAAGAAAGAATATCGCTCGTCAATTTTAAAACAGCTTTAGAAAGTTCTTCGCATTTCTCATCACTGATATTGAAGTTTTTAGATGACCTAACATGAGTGAATTTACTTAATTGATTAAACTTTTTACTAAAACCAGATAATGTCTCACTTAAAACATCATCTTCGTCTTCATCTATTTCTAAGATCGTGCTTCGTACGTAGTCTACCTCCATTCCTCCGCAGACTGCATAAATAACACGTTGTAACCTTGTAACTTCGGTATCCTGGGGTTTAAGGTACCAGCTACATATCTTAATATCTTCATCACTTGAATACTTGGCAAGTATTATCCCAATAATCTCCCTCATACAATAAGCAAAATTATTAAACCGAACAGGGTTCCCATGATCTGATAAATTTTTTAGCGTTGCTAAAAATAAGTCTTTCTCAAAACCAGCATCAAGGTGAGATAAAATTTTATCCGAGTAACTATCAGCAATTAGGTGTCTATAAATAGTACTTCTAGTGTTTTGCAACTTAGGAGAATATGAACGTCGCTGAACTTTCGCCATTCTTTTACGCTTACGTTTAATATGATTAATCACGAGAGTTCCTTTAAAATATCACAGCTTTATCAGAGGACACTTTCCCTATTTTAGCGCGAAAACATCCTTACTTTATAAACTTATATTAATACCAGATATTGTAAGTTATTGCCAAATATAAATATTATGCTTTCTGTAGCTTATATTAACATGTAAAAAAGAGGGAAGTTTCTTCTTATTATTACCAAATTAATGACTACTCACCTGAATGTCCGCTTATCGCGTATATTTCTGCTGACGCCTCGCTCACTTATCTACTTTAAACAAATAACCTAAGGTATTACTATCACTAAGTTTTCTAAAACTTTTAAGTAAAGTTAAATGGAACAATATGCGATGCACGCGCCGCTCATTTTCATCAATATATGCACAAAGAGTAGTTTAACCAATCAACTAACTATTATATTTACCAATCTGAATGACTGGTTTTCGCTCAAAACCGCCCTTAGAGCATTTAAATTAACTCGTTTTGGGGCTGAAGCGAGTTTGGATTTCCCAGCTTTCACTAGACACCGGCTTATAATCTTAAAGTACAAAACGGAAGTAGACTTCCGATTTTAAGCCTATATTGCCATATTTCGGAAGTAAACTTCCGTTTCTAGGGCTTCAAAGGTAGTTATCGGAAATATACTTCTGTTTTTTGATAGCGGTGTTTACCTAGATAGCTATATGAGCTACTTTTCAGGGTGTTATTTGAGCGAGAAGCAGACGGTCGATAAACTCGTTTTTGAACAATTATGAGTTAGTGTCGACGGGCGATTCTGTTCCATTGAGAGCCATGCGAACAATTGAGATAGAGATTTTAAAATCGCCAAACGCAGACATTAGGTAACGAGCCTGTAGATTAACTCGTTTTTTTATTTATTTTTATTGATAAACAAACCATAGCTGAGTTCCTATTTTGGTTCAATCGATTACTGTATTTTATGCAGAATATAAAGTGGGAATTTGGTGTTGTTTTAATTGGCGTTTTGGACGGGATTACGGGTACTTGAGTGGCTTTTATTTAGGGTAAAAGCGCTTACCCTTCTTAATGCATCGTGTTTTGCAGCTTTTCTATATTATGAACAAGACAATACAGTTGCCATTGCGCATTCACTTTCATTTGACCCCGTAAGGTCAATTTATTCATGCCTTTATTCACTGTAATGTTCCCGAACACTGGCTCAATACAACCAAGTCGTTTGCTATATTGTCGTCGACCTATGGGGCTGTCTATTTTTACTTTCATTTTGTCTACATAGCTCAGCTTTTTGCGTGAT